>Ga0129352_10525871_pt1 | contig 10572 bp, 4 predicted proteins | sample CPBNA1_6_FD_105429 | JGI IMG/M metagenome (GOLD analysis project Ga0129352, IMG submission 105429) | Freshwater to marine salinity gradient microbial communities from Chesapeake Bay, USA - CPBay_Sum_27_0.2_RNA1 (Metagenome Metatranscriptome) | ecosystem: Environmental > Aquatic > Marine >... | reverse complement strand
CCTGAATACTATCTTCAATTAGTCCTTTTTCTATCTCATATCTAATCAAAACATGTAAATGATATGTTAATTCATCTGCATTTGTTCTAATCAAAGAAGATTTAACATTATTACATGCTTTATAAAATAGATCATAATTAATATCACTTAACTCCTTAGGAAAATATGACTTTAATAATGAAAAATTATTTTTCCAATAGGGCAGACTTCTACCAACATGATTTTCCCATAATCTTGATTGTGACTCATGTATACCTAAAGAAATTGAATTTCCAAGTGGAGTACCATAGTTTTCAGATGAGATTCCTTGTTCATATAATGCATGACCACCTTCATGTATACAACTCCATATCATTTCAGATAAATTATTTTCGTCAATTCGTGTTGTTACTCTAGCATCTTCGGGTGAGAAATGTGAAGAAAAAGGATGTGCTGAAATATCTTGACGACCAGAATTGAAATCATAACCCATTTGCTTTAAAAGATCAATACCAAAATCCCATTGCTTTTTATGGTCAAAATGCTGATAAAAAAATGAATCATTAATATTATTATTGCTAGATATTTTATTAATAAATGGAACCAATTGATTTTTTACATCACTAAATATCAAATCAACATCATAAGTAGTTAAATTAGGCTCATATTTATCTAAAAGTGCATCATAAGGATGATTATCGTATCCAAGTAATTCACATTCTTCTTTTCTTAATTTAATTAATTTTTCAAGAGAATCTTTAAATATTTTGAATTCACTTTTCTCTTTTGCGATTCTCCAATCTTTGAACGCTTGTGATACTAATAATGATTGTCTTTCAACAAAGTCAATAGAATATTTTTTTTTCTTTAAATATTCTTTATTTGATAAAAATATGTTTCTTTTTTCATCAAAACCTAAAGATTCATCTTGAGAGAGTTTATTGAGTAAATTTCCATATTCATCATTTGTTGATAAATCATATGCAATTTTAGCTAATGTTGATAGTTGTTGAGCTCTAAATTTATTCCCGTTTTTTGGCATATTTGTTTCCATATCCCAATTTAAAACGCTCATAGACATATAAACATCATAAATTTTCTTACTATATTTTAAATAATCTTTATAATTATCCACTCTAGTATTAAATTATATATTTTGTCTTATAATTAATATTATGTTAAATTTAATTATTGAGCATTATACCCTACTTTTTGTCTAATGATTCAATCAAATACAATAAATATTCTTTATGTTGCCTTGATTGTAAATTGGCTGTTGTAATATCTAAATTATCTTTTAACCAATTTAGATTATAAAATGCAGAAGTTTTTGAATGATTATCATATGATGATGATTTAATAATATTTAATAATCTATTTACATATGTAGTCTGAAGGTTTTGTCTTACTGTAGAAATATTAGAATTAAAATCAGAATCAAAAATAGATTTTCTTAAGTCTATCATGTAATAAGGTAAATCATAATTATTACCATATAAACTCGAATTTGTCATTCTTGATAGTACTTTATTATTAAGTAAATGATCTAATAATCTACTTTGATAAACTAAAATTCTTTGATGTATTCCAGGATCAGATGAAACATTAAAACCTCTCCTCTGCTTCTGTAGATACGGAAATATCTCAGGTTGTAAAAGCATTCTATTACTGAATCCATATTTTGCAAGTATCCTCATAGCTTCCTTCTGAGTTTCTTTATCTACGCTTACAAAAGGTTTAACTGGAGAATTTTGATCTGTATGTGCAAGATCAACTTTAACACCTCCAATTTGTCTTGTAACTATGTTAAGAGCTTGATAGTACTGAAAAACTAAAGTTCTGTATGATCTATATAATTCTTCATAAGTATCGTTTTCCTGAGTATATTTATCTTTTAAATTAGAAAGAATTTTGTATATCATTTCTATTTTATCTAATGAGTGTTCTAATTGAGTACTAGATAAATCATAAATCATTGCATCTGGATCTGAACCTTTGCCTGTTGATCTCATATCCATTGCATCATTTGCAAAAGCTAATTGTTTTTCTGTAGATCTGGATAAAATTTTTGATATACCTTCATTTTCTGCTTCTTCATTATCATATTGGGAATATCCAAACTCAATAGCCCACATATCATATACCCCAGGTTTAACATCAAAAAATAAACCTTGATCTTTTGGATCATTTGCAATATTAATAGCAGGATATTCCATAACTGATGAACATACTCCCCTTTCATTTACAATATCCTTATTATTTAACTCTTCTTGAGTTAAAAGAGTACTTCCTTTAAAATTATGACTAAGACCTAGAGTATGTCCTACTTCGTGTAAAACTAATCTATATAATGATTGTTTTACTAATTCATCTTCTAATTCCTCAGAAAGATTCATATTCTTTATATAGTCTATTCCTAATGATTTTTCAAGTTGTTGATAATGTGCAGCATCACAATTATGTTCCGAATGTGATCTTTCATTATATAATTCATCAGCAAGAATTCTATTTGTAATATATGTCCATTCTAACATAATATCTGCGCCAAGAATTTCACCAGTTCTAGGATTAACAAAAGATGGACCATAACCACCCCATGGTGGATTTGGAGAAGATGTCCATCTTAAAACGTTGTATCTAATATCACCTGCATCCCAATCAGCAGTATCAGGTTGAATTTTTACTTTTATTGCATTTTTAAATCCAGCTTTTTCAAATGCAAGATTCCATGATTCAACACCATCTTTTATTATTTGTCTAAATTCTAATGGAGTTGTATTTTCTATCCAATATGTTATTGGCTTTACAGGTTCAGAAATAGCTTTTTCAGGATCCTTTTTTTCAAGTCTCCAACGATTAATAAAATCTCTATAATTAACTGGATCTAATGTTGTCATATGATTAGATTGAGTAGTAAAAAATCCAATTCTAGAATCATCCTTTCTTGGTGAATATTCATTATCAGGCATTTTAACTAAACTATGTTGAACCAGTATAGAAACATTTCTTGAATCAGTAATAGCGTCACTACCTCTTCTAGAAGGATATTTGCTTTCATAGAAGTAATTAACTACTACATCTGTATTTTCTGGATAATTCCTAATCTTATTATATCTTGTTTTACTCTTACTTAAATTACCTAATCTATAACCTTTATAACCTCCAGAGTAAGAAGATCTTATTTGTTGCAATGATTCATTTAAGAAAATATTATCAGCATTTATCAAAAACTTTGTTTTGTCATTATTTTTAGCAATAATATCTTCAGAAATAATAAGAGGAGTATTAATATTAGCATTCGAAGCTTTGGAAAGAGCATGATCTTCATCAAAATAATAATTAGTGTTTAATACAGTTATATCTATTTTATTGTAAAATTTTTGAATTTTAATAATTTTAGAACCTCTATATCTACCTCTTACAGAAAAAGCATCTGTTATACCGTTTTCAAAATAACTAAAGTATATGAATTCCTGATCTAAATGTGAGGTATCAATTTCTAAATACGATTTACCACTTTTTTTATCTTGATAAATATTAAATAATCCTTCAAATTTTTCACAACCTTTTGTTTTAGCTTGTATAGCATCTGGTGTTTTTACTTCTTTTTTATTTTTATCTTTCTTTTTTTCTAATTTGAAACTTGAATATTGAGCACTCGAACTCAATACAGTAAATGTTAATAGAAAAAATAATATATTCTTGTTCATAATTCTTGTTTTAGTTTTTTCAAATATATATTAAACGCAATTGATCTGCGTTATAAATTTTATTTTAGTTCAGAAATTAGTTTCTTTATTTCATCAGACTTCTTATAATCTCCTTGCATGTAGTATAATTGTTTTAATGATAAAAGAGTGTTTTTATCATTTGAATTTAAATTATATGCACTTTCTAAATAAGGAAGAGCTTTTTTAAAATATATATCTGCTTCCTTTTTTAATTTCCTATATTTATTATCATCACTAGTAGAATTTGCAGAATTATTTAGTTCTACAGCTTTATTAAAAAATAAAGCTCCTAAATTATAATTACTACCAAAAGATGATGGGTTTAGTTCAATTGCTTTTAAGTAATCACTTTCCGCTTTTTGTAACTCTCCCTCCTGATCATAAATTGTTCCTCTATTAAAATATAATAGACTATTCTCCGAATCTAGTTCTATAGCCTCCCCTAGTTTAGTTATCAATTCACTTGTTCTTCCAAGTTCAATATATAAATTGATTTCTGTATTAATTAAGGATTGATCTTCTTCAAACATTTCCCTTCCTAAAGATAAATATTCAATTGTTTTATCAATATTTCCTTCTCTTTTATATATATCGCTCATTTGAATATAAATAGCAGGTTCATTGAAATTTATATCAATTAATTTTTGAAGTAATTCTTTAGATTTATTATCATTTTTTAATTTACTTGATGCAAAAAATGAATTATATAGAATAGTTTCTTGAGTAATATTCCCTCTCTTTAATTGATCTTCTTCATCAAAAGGGACAATTTCAAAAATCTTTTCATAGAACTCTAAGGAAGTTTGATAATCTCCTTCATTATATTTATCAATACCAAGATTAAAGAGTTTATATCCACATTGAATCAAACCAGCAAGAACATCTTCTTTAGGAGTCCATTTTCTCACAATAATCCTATCCTTTTTACCCTTTGTCATACACTTAATGTATGAATCAGTAGCTTTAATTATTGCTTTATCATCTAATTCTGGCTTTTTAAGAGCAATTTCTAAGTATATAGGTGCTCTATAGTTCCACATTTTAGCTTCGTTTGAAGTTGTTTCATTAGAATATGCTAAATCAATATAATCTTTTGCTTCAGTTAATAAAACTCCAATTTCATCACCAGTTGCCTTTTTAGCATTCCTTAATGCAATAGAAGCATTAACAATATTATGCTTCTGAGCTATAGCAACAGAAGAAACTAGTATACTTAATACGATTACAATTTGTTTCATTTTTAATATTTTATATCATTAATTTTAAAATTAAATTTGATTCCATCTTTTGAAGAAGATAAATTTTCAAGTTTTTTCTTAATCAAATACTTGTTTCCTACAATTACAATAGCCATTTCATTTGGTTTAATTTTGTTTGATGCAATTGTATTTATCTCATTTAATGTCATGGCATTTAATATATCAGCTTGTTTATTTATATACGATGGATCTAAATCATATGTTAGAATTCTATTTAAAAAAACCTAATTTTTGATTAGGGGTTTCATATTTCATAGAAGCAGAATTTAAAAATGATTCTTTTGTAGAAGTTAATTCTTCATTTGTTAATCCAATATTAGTATAGTTATCTAAAATTGAGAATATTTCAGTTAAAGCACTGTCAGTAGCTTCGGTTTTAACACTTGTTTGAATACCAAACATTCCTGTTTGTTTTTCTCCCCTAAAGAATGAATATGCGCCATAGGTATATCCCTTATCTTCTCTAAGATTCAAGAATAATCTTCCACTTGCTCCACCTCCAAGTGATTTATTCATAATTTGAGATTTAAAAAATTCTCCATCAGCATCATAGCTATCAGATTTATGCCCCATCATTATGTATGATTGAGTTGCACCTTCTTTATCTAATAAATAAATTTGAGTAGTATTATCAGAAGGAAATTCAAAATTAGATGGTATATTTATATTCTTATTTTTCCATTTTTTAAGAAAATCTAACTGAGAATAAAATTCATCTTTTGAAATATTTCCAACAGCTACCAATTCACTAATATTAGGAGAGTAGTTATTATAGAATTCTTTAACATCTTTTAGCTTAATCTTCTTTAAGCTTTTTTCAGACATAGAATTTCCATATGGTGTTTCACCAAACAATACTTTTCCCATTGTTGAACTAGCTAAATATTGAGAATTCTTCTTCATTGATTCAAGACCTTCTAAATTGGATTTCTTTATTCTCTTGAAATCCTCTTCATTAAATGCTGGTGATAATAGCTTTTCTTCAACAATAGACATTGTTTGTGAAAAATTATCTGTCAATGATTCTATAAATAAAGTTGTCTTATCACCATCAGAAGAAAAAGAAACGGTGCTTCCTAATTTTTGTAGAGCAACACTTATATCTTCGGAAGATTTATTTAAAGTACTTTCATTCATCATTTGAGCAGTCAAATCAGCTACACCAACTTTCTTACTATTTTCTAAAAGAGAACCACCATTTATTTTAAGTCTTATATATACCTTAGGTACTTCATTTGTTTGAGAAAAAATAGTTTTTAAACCATTATCAAAATTTTCTATATGATACTCAGGTATTTTTGGGGTTTTGGGTGCTGTTGGCTCAGGTTGTGTATGTCTACAGCATGCATCAAATTCAGAACTAGCCTTATTATAAATTAAATTATCATATTGTGGATCTTCTTTTAAAATTAAATCTGCATTTGGATTTCTGCTAATAAGAGAATCAAGTTCTTTTACAAATGGACTTTTAGGTCTTACTTGATTAATAACGGCTTTTCTATTTTTAATATATTTATTAAAAACTCTCATAATATCAGCTCTGGTTACTTTTTCATATCTAGCAATTTCAGATGAAACATTATATTTTCCTCTTCCAAGCCATTCCCATTGCGAAATCATTGTTGCTTTTGTAGATATAGAAGTTTTCATATCAAAACTTTGACTTATCATTTCAGTTTTAACCATCTCTAAATCTTCATCAGTAAATCCTTTTTCTTCCCATTCAGCAATTGTATTTCTAATATCTGCCTCTACGTTATTGAAGTATATTCCTTGATCTTCTTGCCAATCAGGAAATGTTAATACTGTAAAATGAAATTCACCAGCTAATTCTCTACAAGGGTGACTAACTCCTGCCTGAATAGCTTTTTCTGATTTTACAAAGTTTTTATAGAAAATAGATTTTTTACCATCCCCCATTAATGCTGCAAGCATATCTAAAGGAGCTTCATCTTTATGATAATTTGGAACTGTTGGAAATACTATATCAGTCATTGGCAAATAAACATTATCTGTGTATCCTGTGTAAATATCTGATGATAATCTTGGAACCATTGATCCAAGTTTTTTTACTTCAGGTCCTCTTGGAATAGAACCAAAATATTTTTGAACAAGAGGAAGTACCTCTTCACTATTGACATCACCAGTAATTGTTAATATTGCATTATTTGGACCGTACCATCTCAAAAAGAAGTTTTTTAAATCCTCTAAAGTTGCTCTATCTAAATCATCGACATATCCAATTACTGGCCAATTATAAGGATGTGAAGGAGGATATAGATTTTGACCTAAAATTTCATAACTCATACCATACTGTCTACTTATTTGATTTTGATATTTTTCATTTTTAACGGCATCTCTTTGATTTTCAAATTTTTCAGGAGTAACTGCATTTAAAAGAAAACCCATCCTATCAGCCTCTAACCATAACGCTGTTTCTAAATAATTAGATGGAATAGTTTGAAAATAAACAGTTCTATCATAAGTTGTGTTTCCGTTCATATTACCACCTGCATCATTAATAATTTTAAAGTGCTTTTCATCAGGAACATTTTCAGATCCTTGAAACATCATATGTTCAAAAAAGTGAGCAAAACCAGATTTTCCTGCTGTTTCTCTATTTGATCCAACATGATATGTTACATGAACATGTACAAGTGGATCAGACTTATCTTCATGAATTAAAACTTTTAATCCATTTGATAATTGCCATTTTTCAAAAGGTATATCAATTGGATTAGTGCTAGCTTCTTTTAATAGGAATGGTTGATTTTCACTACTTGAAAAAGCAAATTTTAAACAAATTAATAATGAAAATAAAAGTGTGAATAGTTTTGGCATCTTTAATATATTTTAAAAGTCAACAAAAATATATTAAAAAAAACTAATTTTTTAGTGTAGAAGCAATAAAATTTTTGAAAGCAGATTAAAATCTAAAAATCTGAAAATAAATTAGGAGGTTCATTATTATCACCTTCCTCTTTAGCATCATCATTTGAATCATCAATAGATGTGTTTTCATTTTCATTAGATTCATTAGTTATTTCATTATCTGGATTCAAATTATCATTACTATTATCATCTGTAATAACCTCATTTTCGGTATCAGTACTATCAGTATTATTTGAATCAAGATTATCTTCGTCATTAGATTCAAATTTTGATACTTTTGCAACTGAAGCAATAGAATCGTCATCTCGTAGTCTTATTAATTTGACTCCCTGAGTTGCTCTTCCCATTACTCTTAAAGTATCAACTCCAATTCTAATAGTTATTCCTGATTTATTTATAACCATCAAATCGTCTTTATCAGTTACATTTTTTAAGGAAATTAATTTACCAGTTTTATCAGTAATATTTATTGTTTTTACTCCTTTACCTCCCCTGTTTGTTATTCTATAGTCTTCTACGGCAGATCGTTTTCCATAACCATTTTCGGCAACTACTAACACAGTAGATTCTTGATCTTCTATACAAATCATTCCAACAACTTCGTCATCTTCACTAGCAAGTCTTATTCCTCTAACTCCTGCGGCAGTCCTACCCATTGCTCTTACTTTCTCTTCTTCAAAATGAATAGCTTTTCCAGATTTTACAGCCATCATAATATGAGATTTTCCAGTAGTCATTTTTGCTTCTAACAACTGATCACCTTCTCTAATTGTGATAGCATTTATACCATTAGTTCTTGGTCTTGAATAAGCTTCTAAAGATGTCTTTTTTACAACACCTTTTTTAGTACACATCATGATATAATGAGAATTGATGTATTCTTCATCTTTAAGATCTTTTGTGTTAATATAAGCCATTACCTTATCCTCTTTTGGTAAATTGATTATGTTTTGTATTGCTCTTCCTTTAGAAGTCTTACTTCCTTCAGGAATTTCATAAACTTTTAACCAAAAACATCTACCCTGTTCAGTAAAGAATAACATATAATCATGATTATTTGCCATAACCATTTCTTCTACGAAATCTTCATCTCTGGTTGTTGCTCCTTTAGATCCAACACCTCCTCTTCCTTGAGATCTATATTCTGATAAAGTTGTTCTCTTAATATATCCTAAATGAGAAATAGTTATTAAAACTTCATCATTTGGAATCATATCTTCTATGCTAACTTCTGAAGATGAGAATTCAATATTAGATCTTCTTTCATCACCATATTTTTCTTTAACTTCTTGTAAATCATTGATTAACAAAGAATATCTCAAGTCTTGATCAACTAATATTTCTTTTAATTTCTCAATTTTTTTCATTATTTCAGCATGCTCTTCTTTGATTTTATCCATTTCAAGACCTGTTAGTTTTTGTAGTCTTAAATCAAGAATAGCTTTTGCTTGAACTTCAGATAACTCAAAATTTGATATTAAACCATTTTTTGCATCTTCTGGAGTTCTCGAAGATCTAATTAATTCAATTACAGCATCTAGATTATTTAATGCAATTAATAAACCTTCTAAAATATGAGCTCTTTTTTCAGCTTGTTGTAATTCAAAATTCGTTTTTCTTACTAATACATCATGCCTATGATCAACAAAATGCTGAATAAGCTCTTTAAGATTTAACAATTTAGGTCTCCCACCTACTAATGCAATGTTATTTACACTGAATGAAGATTGTAATGAAGTAAATTTATATAGTTTATTTAAAACAATATTAGGTATACAATCTCTTTTAAGATCATATACTATTCTCATTCCATTTCTATCAGATTCATCTCTAATATCAGAAATTCCTTCAATTTTTTTACTATTTACTAGATCAGCTGTTTGCTTAATAAGATTAGATTTATTCACCATATATGGAATTTCTTCTACTATAATTCTTTCTCTTCCATTATCTTCATCAAATCTAACCTTACCTCTAACTACAATTCTACCTCTTCCAGTTTCAAAAGCAGATCTTACTCCATCATAACCATAAATGGTCCCTCCAGTAGGAAAGTCAGGAGCTTTAACATGCTCCATTAGTTCAGAAATCTCAATTTCACCTTTTTTCTGAATGTATGCTATTACACCATTTGCAATTTCTGTAAGATTATGAGGAGGCATATTTGTAGCCATTCCTACTGCAATTCCTGTTGTACCATTTAATAGAAGATTTGGTAGTCTTGCAGGTAAAACAGATGGTTCCTTTAAGGTATCATCAAAATTATCATTCCAATCAATGGTATCTTTATCAATATCAAGAAGCATATCCTCTGTAGTTTTTCTCATTCTTGCTTCTGTATACCTCATTGCAGCTGGATTATCACCATCTATTGAACCAAAATTTCCTTGTCCATCAACCATCATATATCTTAAACTCCACTCTTGAGCCATTCTTACCATTGCATCATAAACAGCGGTATCTCCATGAGGATGAAATTTTCCTAAAACCTCACCAACAATTCTTGCAGACTTTTTATAAGCTGTATTTGAACGTATGCCTAGTTCATGCATACCATATAAAATCCTTCTATGAACTGGTTTTAAACCATCTCTTACATCAGGAAGAGCTCTTGAAACAATTACAGACATTGAATAATCAATGTACTTTGATTTCATCTCCTCTTCTATGTTTATTGCCATAATTTTTTCTCCTTCTAACATATGTTTTTT
>Ga0129352_10362326_pt1 | contig 10577 bp, 20 predicted proteins | sample CPBNA1_6_FD_105429 | JGI IMG/M metagenome (GOLD analysis project Ga0129352, IMG submission 105429) | Freshwater to marine salinity gradient microbial communities from Chesapeake Bay, USA - CPBay_Sum_27_0.2_RNA1 (Metagenome Metatranscriptome) | ecosystem: Environmental > Aquatic > Marine >... | reverse complement strand
GTTGTTGATTATTTGCCAAGCCCCCTTGATCTTCCTCCCATGAAAGGTGAAGATTCGGAAGAAAACCAAGTTGAAGTTTCTCCTGATGATTCTGCGAAGGTTGCTGGATTGGCATTTAAATTGATGTCAGATCCCTATGTTGGAAAATTAGTCTTTTTTAGAATTTACCAAGGAACCTTGAAAAAAGGTTCAAGTCTTTACAACCCTCGTACAAGAAAGAGCGAACGAGTTTCTCGTTTGATGGTAATGAAGGCAAATGACCGAGAAGACATTGAAGTCGCATATTCTGGTGACATTTGTGCATTAATTGGTGTTAAAGATGTTGTAACAGGAGATACACTTGCAGACAAAGATTTAGATGTAAGACTTGAACCTCCTAGCTTTCCTGAACCTGTAATTTCTATGTCTATTGAACCAGCAACCAAAGCAGACCAAGAAAAAATGGGAATTGGTCTACAGCGACTTGCTGAAGAAGATCCTACTTTTGGGCTTTCCACCAATGAGGAAACCGGACAAACTATAATCTCTGGAATGGGCGAACTCCACCTTGATATCATTCGTGATCGTCTCTTTAGAGAATTTAAAGTTGAAGCTACTGCCGGAAAACCGCAAATAGCTTACAGGGAAACTATGCTAAGTACAGCTGAGGGTAATGGAAAATTTGTTCGCCAATCAGGGGGTCGCGGGCAATATGGTCATGCAGTAATTACTCTAGAACCCCTAGATAAAGGTAAAGGGATTGAACTCGAAAATAAGATAGTTGGAGGTGCTATTCCAAAGGAATTTATTAAACCAACTTTTGACGGCATAAAAGAAGCTGCTCTCTCAGGAGTGGTTGCAGGATATCCAGTAATAGATTTTAAGGTAACCCTTTTCGATGGATCTTTCCATGATGTAGATTCTTCTGAAATGGCATTTAAAATGGCAGGAATCTTTGCTTTTAAGGATGCTATGAAAAATGCAAAGCCTATTCTACTAGAACCCATTATGAAAGTAGAAGTATCCACACCCGAAGATTATCAAGGGGAACTAATGGGAGACTTAAATCGCAGAAGGGGGCAAATCCAAGGTATGGAAACAAGAGGAAATGCTTGTGTTATTCAAGCCTTTGTTCCCTTAGAAAACATGTTCGGTTATTCAACTGATATGCGATCATTATCTTCAGGAAGAGCCGATTATTCGATGACTCCTTCTCACTTTGAACAAGTACCTCAAAATTTAGTTGATTCAATTGTTGAATCTTCCAGCAGGGAACCTGCCAGAACCTAATTTACCGAATGAACGGACAACGTATAAGAATAAAACTTCGGGGCTTTGACTACCGAGTAATTGATCAATCCTCTATAGATATCGTAGATACTGCAAAAAGGACCGGTGCTCGTGTTGCTGGACCTATTCCTATGCCTACAAGAATTGAGAGATACACTGTCAATCGTTCTCCTCATGTAGACAAGAAGTCCATGGATCAATTTGAATTAAGAACCCATAAAAGATTAATTGATATCATTGAACCAACTGTTCAAACCGTTGATGAATTAAAGAAGCTTAATTTACCAGCTGGTGTTGAAATTAACATAAACGTGTAATTTATACTATAAAAATAAACCTTTAAAGCAGGTTCCAAAGGGTTGGCACCGCCTGCCGCTTAAAGCATGAAATTAGAATTAATAGGAAAAAAACTTGGCATGAGCCAAGTGTATGATGACGATAACAACTTAGTCCCGGTTACAATAGTTGAGGCAGGACCTTGTCCCGTGCTACAAGTCAAAACGGACGAAAAAGATGGTTATTCTGCTGTCCAAATAGGGTTTAATCCTAAAGGAAGGTCTCCAAATAAAGTTAACTCTTGTAAGAAGGGACAAGCTGCAAAAGCAGGAGTTGACCCTCAGCAATTATGTCAAGAATTTAGAACTTCTCCTGAACATGATCTTCAACAGGGTACCATTATAACACTCGAGAATTTTAAAGATATACAAGTTGTCGATGTTGTCTCTAAGACAAAAGGTAAAGGTTTTCAAGGTGTTGTAAAAAGATGGAATTTTTCTGGAGGTCCTGCATCACACGGTTCTATGTTTCACAGAAGAGGCGGTTCTTACGGCCTTTGTCAATGGCCGGGCAGAATTTTTAAAAACAAAAAGATGCCTGGTCATATGGGAAATGTTAGTCGTACAACACAGAATCTTAAAGTTGTAAAAGTTCTACCTGAAAAAAATATTATTATGATTAAGGGTAGTGTACCTGGTCATAAGGGTTCTATTTTAACCCTTAGAGTAGCCAAGAAATCCAAAATCGAAAACTAATTTTAGATATGAAATTTAAGTTTTATAAATCCGATGGGAGTTCAGATGGCGAAAAAGATATCAAGGACTTCCCTGTTCTTGATGATGGAAAGGGGGTTGATGCGTTGAGGCAAGCATTAATCGCCGTACATGCTAACCAACGTCAAGGCAATGCATCTACTAAAGTTCGTTCAGAAGTTGCTGGTTCAGGGAAAAAGATTTATCGCCAAAAAGGTCTTGGTGTTGGACGTGCCGGTGATAAAAAAGCTATCCAAAGGCGAGGAGGAGGAGTGATTTTCGGTCCAAGACCTAGATCGTACAATCAAAAGTTAAATAAGAAAATCAAAAAGCTAGCCATGGAAAGAGCACTTTTTGATCAAGCTAACTTGAATAATATTTGTCTAATTGAAAATTGGATTGTTGATGAGCCTAAAACTAAAAAGTTTAAAAATCTTATCAATCAAGTTGCACCAAAGTCCAAAAAGGTACTGGCAATATCTGATTCTTTCGATGATAAGTTCGTTCTCGCTTCTAGGAATTTATCAACTGCAAGGATTGGAAGGGCTCAAGATCTAAGTCCTTTAGATATTGTCCAATCTGATCAAATCGTAATTAGTTTAAAAGGTTTAGATGTGCTGATTGCCAAATTGGGAGCAAAGGGAACAAAGTCATGAAGGAATCTGTTACTGTTTTAAAAGAGGCTGTTCTTACAGAGAAGGCAACGATGCTTTCTGCTAATCATAACAAGTATGTGTTTTCTGTGGATAAAAACGCCTCAAAGATAAATATTAAAAATGCAGTCGAACAAACATTTAGCGTAAATGTATTAAAAGTAAATACCACCAATATTAAACCTAAGGCTAAAAGAGACCGTACGCGGAGAAACAAATTGGGATATAAAAGTGGATTTAAAAAAGCTATCGTCACCTTGAGATCAGGCGATAGTATTGATTTAGCTTAGGAGAATCTTGCCATGCCAATTTTACAACAAAAACCTGTAACCCCTTCTGGGAGATTTTTTCTTAAAAACAAGGTAGATCTTGACCCAAAACGACCAGAACGCTCTTTAACTAAAGGTGTCCATCGAAAAAAAGGTCGTAATAGTTACGGTAGAATAACATCAAGAAGACGTGGAGGCGGCCACAAAAAGCTCTACAGAGAAATTGATTTTAGAAGGTCTAAACTCGACATGGAAGCAAAAGTTATTGCTCTAGAGTATGATCCAAATCGTACCGCACACCTAGCACTGCTTGAATACTCAGATGGCGTGAAATCTTATATCCTTGCTCCTGCATCTGTTGAAGTCGGGGATACTTTGCTCAGCTCAAATGACAAGATTGATTTTAAAGCAGGAAACGCTCTTCCCTTAAAACTTATACCCCTAGGCACCAAAGTTCATTGCGTTGAAATGTTGCCAAATGCTGGAGCAAAATTAGCTAGATCCGCAGGTTGTGGTGTTCGTCTTATATCTGTTGACGGAAATCATGCATCCCTCAAAATGCCAAGTGGGGAAATTCGATTAGTCAAGGAAAATTGCCGTGCAACAATTGGATCTGTCGGTAATGTTAGCCATCAGAAAGCTACAATTGGTAAAGCGGGAAGAAACAGGTGGAAAGGTCGTAGACCAAGAGTGCGCGGGGTAGCCATGAATCCGGTTGATCATCCAATGGGTGGAGGTGAAGGAAGAACTTCAGGTGGCGGACACCCTAGTTCACCATGGGGACAACTTTCTAAAGGTTTTCCTACCCGAAAAAAATCTAAACCATCAAATTCTCAAATTCTTGTTCGTCGAAATGGGCGAAGAGTTAAGTAATTATTCGTCATGACTAGATCTATAAAAAAGGGTTTCTTTGTGGAACCTGGTTTAATGAAAAAAGTTCTTGCTGCTCAGAACGCTGGCGACCGTAAGCCAATTAAGACATGGTCAAGAAAATCTACTATCACGCCTGATTTTGTTGGTTTGAATTTTACTGTTCATAACGGTAAAAATTTTCTTCCGGTCTATGTGACTGAAAATATGGTTGGCCATAAGCTTGGAGAATTTTCTGCTACTAGATCATTTAAATCTCACAACCCTCATACACAAAAATAGTACCATGGAAATTAAGGCGTATTCCAAATACATGAGGATTTCTCCGAAGAAAGCCAGAGAAGTAGCTCGTATTCTCCCTGGTAAAAGCGCAACTGAAGGAGTGTCTTTACTGAAATATATTCCCCGCAAAGCAGCCCGTTTTCTTGATAAAACATTGAAATCAGCCATGGCTAATGCAGAGAACAATTCAAACTTGAATGCTGATGATCTCATTATTAGAGAAGCAATTGTAGAAGAGGGTCCTGCACTCAAAAGGTTTAGGCCATGTGCCCGTGGTTCATCCCATCCATACAAGAAACGCATGAGTCACCTTCGCATTGTTTTAACTGACGAACTTTAATTATTATGGGACAGAAAGTAAATCCGATAGGTTTCCGTCTAGGTGTTAGGCGTAATTGGAGCGCAAGATGGTATGCCAATAAGCATAATTACTCCAAATTTCTCGAAGAAGACAATAAAATACGCGGTTTTTTAAAGAAGAAACTACGTTTTGCCTCAGTTCCAAGGGTTGTCATAGAACGAGCTTCAAATCGCACAAGAGTTACTATTTGGACCGCTCGCCCTGGGATAGTCATTGGAAGAAAGGGGCAGGAACTTGATACCCTAAAAGATGCTCTTAATCGCACAATCAACAAGGATATACGCTTAGAAATTCAAGAAATCAAAAAGCCCGACTTGGTCGCCTCCCTTGTTGCTGAAAATGTTGCATTACAGCTAGAGCGAAGAATTGCATTCAGACGTGCTATGAAAAAGGCTGTTCAGACAACAATGTCTATGGGTGCTGAAGGTATTAGAATACAATGTGCCGGTCGTTTAGCCGGAGCTGATATCGCAAGAACAGAACAAGCCCGAGAAGGAAGGGTCCCACTTCATACCCTTAGGGAAAACATTGATTACGGTTTAGTCGAGGCCAACACAGTTTATGGAATAATAGGTATAAAATGTTGGATTTGCCTCAAAGATGAAGACAAAATTTTCTAAATTAAGAAACCATGCCAAAATTACTACCATCAAGAACTAAGTTCAGAAAAGTCTTTAAAGGGCGAGTTAGGGGTACTGCATCAAAAGGCAACACAGTTTCTTTTGGAGAATTTGGTATCCAGTCATTATCTCGTGGCAGGATGACATCTAATCAAATTGAAGCTGCCCGTGTAGCTATAAACCGACACTTAAAAAGAAAAGGAAAAGTTTGGATTAGAGTTTTTCCACATAAACCGGTAACCAAAAAGCCTGCTGAGACCCGTCAAGGAAAAGGAAAGGGACCTGTTGACCATTGGGTTGCTGTAGTTAAACCAGGTCATGTCTTGTTTGAAATTGCCGGTTGTTCTCTAACTCTAGCCAGAGAAGCGTTGGGTTTGGCTGATGCAAAACTTCCTTTCCGCTGTCGTTTGATTCAAAGACAACAATCTTTCTAATGAAAATGTCAGAAATAAATGATTTATCTGAAGTGGAACTCGAGAAAAAGTTTCGAGAACTAGGCAATGAGTTGCTCCAACTTCAAGTTCGAAAACAAACTGGTCAAGTAGAGAAACCCCACCTGATTAAAAGTATCAGAAGGGATCGTGCTAAAATCTTAACAGCACTGTCTTTATCTAAAGATAAATCAGCTTAAACCAACACTCTTATGTCAACTGAATCAAATAGAAACCAAAGAAAAGAACTTATTGGAATAGTCAGATCCAAGACTGGTGATAAATCAGTTAAAGTTGTTTACGAGTATAAGATACCTCACCCTCTCTATAAAAAAGAAATCCGTCGCAAAACAACTGTTCATGTACATGATGAAAAAAACGAGTCATCCGTCGGTGATAAAGTTAGAATTTTAGCCACCAGACCTTTGTCTAAATTAAAGAGATGGAGAATGGTTGAACTCATTGAAAAAGCACAAGTAGCATAATTTAGCATGATTCAATTACTTAGCAGATTAGAAGTCGCAGATAATACGGGGGCAAAAAAAGTTAGAATGATCCGCCGTATTGGTCAGAATAAAAAAACAGCATCAATAGGTGATATCATCGTATGTCATGTGAAAGAAAGTTCTACTGAAGCAACAGTCAAAAAAGGCACTGTTGTACGTGCTGTTGTGGTTAGAACTAAAACAGCAGTGCGCAGAAGAGATGGAAGCTATCTCCGGTTTGATGAAAATGCTGTTGTTATTGTCAACAATGATGGTACACCAAAGGGCACCCGTATTTTTGGTCCAGTTGCGCGAGAATTAAGACAGAAATATATGAAAATTATTTCTTTAGCCCCGGAAGTATTGTAAAATGGCAAATAGAATTAAAAAGGGAGATGAAGTACTTGTAATTACCGGAGATCACAAAGGTAAGAAAGGTAAAATACTTCAGGTAGTAAGAGAGAAAAACCGTGTCCTGGTTGAAGGTGTAAACATGATTAAAAAGCACGAAAAGAAAACACAGGACAATCCACAAGGTGCAATTGTTGAACGTGAGTCTTCTATACATATTTCAAATGTTCGAAAGGCTGACGCATCAAATAAAAAATAGTTTTAGTTTTATCTAACTTGCAATGAATAAGCCTGAATTAAAACAAATATATTTAGATCAAGTAGTTCCTGCCTTATTGAAAAGTCAGGGTTATAAAAATATCCACCAAGTGCCCAAAATAGAAAAAGTTGTTCTTAACAGTTCATTTGGTGTTGAACTTGATAAAAATGGTATTGAGGAGTTAAGAAAAGATATCATGTCTCTTGCGGGACAAGCACCTGTTGTTGTAAGGGCAAAAATGAGTGTATCTAACTTCAAGCTCAGAGAGGGTATGCCTGTTGGCATCAAGGTCACACTTCGAGGGAATAAAATGTGGGAGTTTCTCCTTAGGTTGATTGCAATTGCCCTCCCTAATATTAGGGATTTTCGTGGCGTTTCTTCTAAATTGGATGGGTCAGGAAACTACACTCTAGGTATTACTGACCACAGTATTTTTCCTGAGATCAATGTTGAGAGGCAAAGAACTAATACCGGTCTCGATATATGCATAGTTACAACTGCTCAATCAGATGCGGAGGGAACTGAACTTCTAAAATTAATAGGAATGCCCTTTCGTAAGCGCACTCCTGATTCACCTGAACAACAAGATGCTGCATAGGAATTAATTGTTATGGCTAAAAAATCAGTAATTTACCGAAATATTAAAAGGGAAAAACTTGTAGCAAAATATGCGAGTAAGAGAGCAAGCCTTAAAAAGACTTTAGCCGACCCTAATACAAGTGAGGAAGAGTTTTACGCTGCACAAGCTAAACTAGCAAAGTTGCCAAAAAATTCTTCTTCTGTCCGTTTAGTAAACAGATGCACATTAACTGGAAGACCTCGTGCTACAATTAGAAAATTTGGACTTTCTAGAATTTCTTTTCGAGAGCTCGCACTTCAGGGAAAAATTCCTGGTGTGATTAAGGCATCTTGGTAAAACTCCAACTATATTTTATTATGTCCGTTCACGATACGATAGGCGATTTTATTACAGTTATAAGAAATGCTGGTAAAGCTGGCAAACCAACATGCTCATATCCCCATTCTAATCTTCGCGTGGGTATAGTTGAAATTTTAAAGAATCGGGGATTTGTTGAAAGTTTTGGCGAATCTTCTGAGGACGGTGGTCACAGGAAGATAGATATTACACTTAAGTATATCAATGGACAGTCTGCGATTCGTGGCATCAATCGTGTGAGTACACCAGGGCGTCGTACTTATTGTGGATACCGCGACATTCCTCGGGTTTTAGGTGGTCTTGGAGTTTCAATTTTAAGCACCCCCGGTGGCGTCATTGATGACAAAACAGCCAGGCAAAATAAACTAGGCGGAGAGATTCTCTGCAGTGTTTGGTAAGTTTATACCTTTAGTTATGAGTAGAATAGGAAAAGTACCAGTAGAAATTCCATCTGGAGTTGAAGTTAACATTACAAATCAAAATGTTCATGTTAAGGGTCCCAAAGGCGATTTATCTAAGGATTTTTCTCCCTTGGTTGTAATAACCAAGGAAGACAACCTAGTTGTTGTAAAACCTGCTGATAAAAGTCGGACCGCGAGGGCAAATTATGGTACTGCTAGATCTATAATTTCTAATATGGTTCTAGGTGTTACTTCACCATTTACTAAAGATTTGTTAATAGAGGGAGTTGGTTTTCGAGCTGCTGTTAAGGGAGATAAACTTGATTTAGAATTGGGATATTCTCATCCGATTCTTCACGAAATCCCCAGCGGTGTTACTGTGACTGTTGCGGATAATGTTAAAATTCATGTAGAGGGTGCGGACAAACAAATGGTGGGTCAAGTTGCCGCAGAGATAAAAAACTATTATCCTGTTGAACCTTATAAAGGAAAAGGTGTTCGTATTTTAGGCGAGTATGTTCGTCGTAAAGAAGGTAAAAAATCTGCTTAAAATGAAACTTTCAAAGAAAAAAGAATTAGCCCAAAAACGTCGTTGGCGTATAAGAAAGAAGATAAATGGTTCCTCTACAAGACCTAGAGTAGCAGTTTGTTTTACTAACAAAAACATTCATGCCCAGTGTATCGATGATGAAAACGGTAAAACATTGCTAGGTTTATCAACTAACCATTCTGATTTTAAAGATGTTCTTCCTAATGTTATGGGTGCTCAAAAATTTGGTCATGCTCTTGGTGAGCAAATGAAATCTAAAGGGTACACATCTATTGTCTTTGATCGTTCTGGAAAAAGATATCATGGTTGCGTGAAAGCCTTTGCGGATGCCCTCAGGGAAAAAGAAGTTAAATTTTAATTGTTATGAGTAAGCCAAATAAATCATCAAAACAAGCAGATGAATCTGCACCCGAGGAGCCGGAATTGTTTGAGAAAGTAGTTCATATTAATAGGTGTGCAAAAGTTGTCAAAGGTGGTAGGCGTTTTAGTTTTGCTGCTCTTGTTGTTGTGGGAGATCAAGCTGGAAAAGTTGGTTTCGGATATGGAAAAGCTCAGATGGTTCCAGATGCGATTCGAAAAGGTACTGAGCAAGCAAAAAAATCTATGGTAAGTGTTGAGATTAATGGAGATACTATACCGCATGAAATTTTAGGTAATTATGATGGAGGTAAAGTTCTCCTGAAACCAGCAAGACAAGGTACTGGGATTATTGCTGGTGGCGGAGTTCGAGCTGTCGTTGAAGCCGCAGGTGTTAAAAATATTCTATCTAAGTCTCTTGGCTCGAACAATGCCTTGTCTATTGTTTCTGCAACAATGGATGGTCTCTTGCAGCTCAGATCTGCTGAAACTATATCCAGTATACGAGGCGAGAAAGTCAGAGGTCCATCCTACATGGATAATTCTGATATTTCATCACCAGCAGACGAATTACCGGCAACGATTTAATCATCATGAAAGAAAACGAAATACCTTCTGGTGCAAACAGAAAGAAACGCTGCATAGGTCGTGGTGAAGGAAATGGTCATGGCAAGACATCTTGTCGTGGACATAAAGGTGCTGGAGCGAGAGCAGGATATTCTCTTAGAGCAGGTTTCGAAGGTGGGCAAATGCCACTTTTCAGAAAACTTCCACAACGTGGATTTAATCGTAAGCGTTTCCAGACCCCGTGTGCTGTCGTTAATCTTAATGATCTGGCCAAATTAGATTCAGACAAAGTAGATTTAGAATCTCTCAAAAAAGCTGGACTCATTCGCTCTAATGCAAAATCTGTAAAGCTTCTTGCCACCGGTGATATTGACAAAGCTTTTAAAGTATCAGTAAACTTTATCTCTGCTGCAGCTAAGGAAAAAATAGAGTCCGCTGGTGGAAATATCGTTGATTAAATCTTTATGCTCTCTGCATTTACAAATTGTTTAAAAATCCCTGAGCTCAGGCAGAAAATCTTTTTCACTTTGGCTTTGCTTTTTATTGCAAGAGTAGGTGCGAATATTCCTTTACCCGGGGTCGACCCTTCTCCAATTAAAGAGTTTTTTGAATTGCGAGAACAAACGAGGAGTGCATCTGAAGGCAATGACATTCTTGGGTTCTACAACATGTTTACGGGCGGTGCTCTTCTCAACGGTGCCCTATTTGCGCTTGGTATTATGCCTTACATTAGTGCGTCTATTATCATGCAATTGATGGGAGCGGTTTTTCCACATTTGGCAAGACTTCAACAAGAAGGAGAACCTGGTCGCCAAAAGATTTCTCAGTACACAAGATATCTAACTATCTTCATCTGTTTGGTTCAAGGTGGACTGCTTGCACTTGCT
>Ga0129352_10536534_pt1 | contig 10598 bp, 6 predicted proteins | sample CPBNA1_6_FD_105429 | JGI IMG/M metagenome (GOLD analysis project Ga0129352, IMG submission 105429) | Freshwater to marine salinity gradient microbial communities from Chesapeake Bay, USA - CPBay_Sum_27_0.2_RNA1 (Metagenome Metatranscriptome) | ecosystem: Environmental > Aquatic > Marine >... | reverse complement strand
TGGTAAGTGTATAAATATGCTGGCTTATGAGCAACGCCTTCTTGTTTTTCTTTAGTCTTCTTTATAACACTTATCTTTGAAATATTCTTTCTAAAATTTCTTTTGTCTAATTTTTCATCTAACAATATTTCATATATATATTGTAATTGTGACAATGTAAATTTAGAAGGTAAAAGATTAGAAATAATTTTATGATCTAATTGCGTTCGTAAATATCTTAAGCCGCTACTAATTATCTCATTGTGATCAAAAGCAAGGTCCTCAGGTATTTTGTCTAAATCAACCCACTCAGCATCTAAAGCAAAAGAGGACGCTTGGGGAACATAATCCTCCATCTTTACCAATGACAAATAGCCGACGGTAACAACGCGCTCACTAGGATTTTTTCTATACATGTTTAGCCACGATTGGTCTTTAACATCCTTAGTTCTATTTGGGTTTCCAAAGGCTTTAAACTGTTTCAAATAAAGATTGTTTAAAGAGGTTAGGTTTTTTAATATTCTTTTTGCACCTGATAGCAGATCTTCATCATTTTCTAAAAGATCTCCAGGAATTGCATATTGTATATCTCCTGTTTTATTAATTACTTTTTTAATTAGTAGTATCTTTAGTTTTTGATCGTCATCAAAACCTAAAATTACACAGTCAACAGATAAATTAATTAATGACATTATGTTTGTTGTTTGTTGTTTGTTGTTTGTTGTTTGTTATTTAACGTAAAACGGAATATTTGCCGTTGCTACGTTGTTATAATCGTCCTTCACATAAACATAAAACCGATATGCTCCGGATCTTGAAGGAGATTTTATTTTAATAAACTCCTTTGATTGATCTATAACTTTATAATCTAGCGCCTTCATTCCTGCTTCAAAATCACCTCCAGCTTTTTTATCAGTGCTTTCTGGCATTAATTCATATATAAATGTTAATGAGTCATTTTCAAAATCTGATACATTTATTTCAAATAAACATTCTTTTCTTTTTCCCACTTTAATACTCTCATATTTTGTTTTTCCATTCAGCAAAAAACTATTTAAAAGTGGGGCTTTGTTTTTATTAGGGTTTTTAGACCAATATGAATTTAGAACATCGACACTTTCTGTTCCTCTACCATCTTTAGTGAAAATTCCATACCATGTTGGTGTTACCTCTTGTTTGTATCCCCACAAAAAGCAATAGCTACCTAAACAAAGTTCACTATCCTCCAAAATATGAATATAACTATCTTTTCTCATTTTTGCTTTTTGAGAGCTATTTGCCTCAACCGCTTCTCCCCAACTAACCATAGGAGATTCCCAATGTCCATAAGGCCCCCATTCTGTTACCATATATGGTTTTTCCCATCCATATTTTCTAACCTGATCAGATAATGAACCTATACCACCATATGTGTTTATTCCAAGAATATCAATACTTGGACAAAATTCTTTGATCATCGCAACTTCTGCTACATCAATACCTGCAGTTACAGTCATAGTTGGATGGTTTGGGTCTAATCTTTTAATCATTGCAGCAATATCCTCAACTGCATTCCAAACTTTAAAATTTGAATAGAATAAATCTACTTCATTACCAACAGCCCACATTAATAACGCAGGATGATCTCGCATTTTAATGATAGCATCTTCAAAACCTTTTAGTTGAGCTTTAACAGAATATTCATCGTTATAATCAAATCCATGCCTTTCATGGTTTACCCACAAGCCCATACAAACAGTAAGACCGTACTTATGTGCGCTATCTAAAACAGCAAGACCATCCCCAGTAGCCCAGGTTCGAATAGAATTTCCTCCAATCTCTGCTAATTCTTTTAAATAAGTGCTTCCTCCAGCTCCATTGACATAATAATACTCTCCATTACGCAATAGCTTAAAACCTTCCTCGGTTTTAACAATTTCAGTTTTACCATGCCCACTTTGAGCAAAACAAAAAACACTTGAAAACAGAAAAAGAAAGAGAAGAAACCTATAAATCATTTTATGCGTATTAATTGTTTACACTAATTTTTTTGGTAGTAACTGATTCATTAATTGAAGCTTTTAGCATGTAAATACCATTAGGAAGTTTAGAATCTATTTTTACAGAATAATTATTAGAATCTAAGTTATTATTTACCAATGTAGATACTATTTTCCCTTGTATATCAAGGAGCTCCATTTTAACAAAAGAAGGCTGGTCTATACTAAAGCTTATAACTGAATTATTTGTTAGCGGATTTGGATATACAGATAAACCGTAATTAACATCAAGTTCACTAGTTGAAACAGGAGCTGCCGAAAGACCAATATCATCTATGTAATATGTGTCCCAATTAACCATTCCCTGATCAAAAAATAGCACCACTCTATCCAAGCTCATACCGCCGCTCTGAAATGCCGTCAAATCAAAATTAATTTGTTGCCAGGTGTTGTTTTGCCAAATTCCTTGATTAAAACCAACCACTTCTGTTCCGTTATTTTGAAAAGAAACATATATGGAAGTAGGGGGTCCGTATACCTTCATGTTAAAATATGGTGTTGATCCAATATCAAAGCTACCGTTTAAAGGATATGCAATAAATACATCTTCTCCATTAGCATCTGGATTTCTTGTATATTCCCCACAATATTTACTACTGTTAATCGTGTTAGTTTCAGGATTATAGGCCTGGTTTAACCACCCGCTCATGTAGTCATAAGAAGCACATGCAGAAGCTGATGGACACATCCCTAGGTTCCAGTGACAATCCCAATTGGCAAGATCCTGCGTTGGATTAACAGTTAAACCATCACATTGATTGCTAAGCTCAGGGCCATATAGATTATCAAAATAATATATATCTCCAGTATTTGTTCCACCATTAAATAACAATATAACTGATGTTAGGCCTACGTCTGACATAGCAGCGTCAGGCTGTGAGTCAAATGTTAAATTAATAGTTTCCCACTGGTTTGTTGTTGTAGTTACACCTAAATAGATACTATGTCTTCCAACGGGATAATTGGTTGGTCCTGCCAAAGAAGAGTCTTCAAGTGTTATTTGTACTGGTATACCTGGAGCTGGACTATAAACATCAACACTCATAGTTTTTGTTCCATCAACATATGACGAAACATCGTCTATAGGTCCATTTCCAACAATAACCAAAACATCCCAAAGTTCGCCCGGGTTTCTAACATATTGGGCACAAATAGGAGAGGTGTTTACAGAATTATTGACATCAGGATTAGCATACCTTGTAGTCATTCCACCGTGTACAAACTCATAATAACCAACTCTATTTTGTTCAAAGTCATCCCACAATACCTGTGAAGACATGAAAAATGGTGTTGTTATAAAAAATAAAAAAAGTAAATATGTTTTTCATAGTTTTAATTTTTAATTAGTTTAATATTATCAATACTGATCTCAGTATTATAGTTAAAAGCAAAATGGATTTGCTTAATTTTTGTCAAATCGACATTAGATTTTCTAATTGGAAAACGATATAGCGGTATTTGTACCTTATTCCACTTATTATCTTGTTTTATATCATTCTTGTTGATTTGGTATGATAATTTCTTACCTGTATAATCCTCAAAAGATATTACAAAACTTTCTGCTTTATTAGCTTTTAGATCAAACACTAAGTCTAATTTCTTTATGTTTCTACTTATATCTGTATACAACCAGTTGTTCCAGCTGATTCCAAAATCCAACCAATCACAAGAACTAGAGTCTATTTTAATATCAATATAAGTATTTCTATACTGCTGTTTTTTAGTGCTAAAATTTAAACAGTCTTTAATGTCAATACCCCATGCCCCTATAAGTTCATCTTGAAATATATTTATAGGGCCTATTGAATCATATACCGTTAAATTGTCTTCAAGACGCTCGTAATTATGCTCATATGGAACAATTTTAATATTGTCTAAATAAACATCGGTTGCATCATAACACTGTAATAATAGTTGCTTAACATTAGTTAAGTCAATTTTGTTTTTGATGTAGGAAAAACTTTGTAGTGGAACTATCACCTTGGTCCATGATTCATCAATTTTCCCCCCTTCAATACCAAGATAATTAGCTGTTGCATAACATTGATTATCTGAATAATCCTCAAGAATAAAGACAATAGGTAAGCTAGTAACATAACCCTTTTCTACTCTAGCCATAAGTTCTATTGCAGATTTTTCCATTATTCTACTCATATCTTTACCTTGCCAACCATCCCAACCAATACCCATTCCTACCCACGGACAATCAGGGCTTTTTTCTGTTTTTAGGTGTATTGAATTTTTTGGAACTCTTTTTCTATCTTTTACTTTAACCGTTGGCAGATTATATTTTCTATCAACTTCTTCTATTATTTCGTTCTTTTTCTCATTTGAATTTGCTTTATTGATACTTGCATAATCAATGCTTGCATCGTAGGCAGAAAAACTAAACGGATTACAAAACCAATCATCGCTTCCAGTCATGCCCCAAACCTCATCACTACCTCCTGTTGTAAAGATATCTGTTGAGGTAAAACCATCAATACCCTCTGTGTTTTCTACCTCAACATCATATAGTGTGAGCAGGTCAAGGTTTTTACATGAACTTAAAACAAGAGATAAGAAAAAAATTATTCTTAACATTTTTATTGATTTAGAATTGAACTTCCTTCGCTCCATACTATGTAATCTACATCCGCTTTAGCAAAACCAGATTCTGGATTTGCTAACAAAAGCGTTCTGAATTTAATAATTTTATTTGGTTCTCTTATTGCATTTCCTCCGCTATTCCATGCCAGTATTAAATCACTATATTTATAAGACACCATTTTCCAACCGTTCCAATCAACATCAAACTCTACTTCTAAACGATCCTCTGTATTTGGATCATAATATCCATCTTGATTTTCATCCTCATAGAATTCTAACTTAAACAATGAATTTGCTTCATTTGTTGGAGATAGCGTGCTGTCTCCATTTATCATAATATTAAAATATACGTTTTCAGGATTTGCATTAAGTGTTCCCTGTTGATACCAATGATTTGTAGGATAATCAATATATCCAATTAACCAGTCCCAATCACAAGTTCCTTCTTGAACCAAATACCTATCAGATTGTCCAGCACTACCAGTTTCAATTTTTTTAAGACATGTTGATTGAAAAAAGTTAGTAAAATTTGGATTAAATCCATTTTCAAAATCACTAACCACAAGCTCACTTCCATTTCCATATGTCTTTGCTGTGTTTATTCTATAAGAGCGAGATATTGTGTCGTTATGAGATGGAAAGGTTAATAGTACTGAACAATTTTCCTCTTTGAAAAAGGGTAGGGTGGTAACCTCTCCTCTCCATAAACTATTTGTAGCATTAATTTCATTTGACTTTCCAAGTATTACCTTTTGCGCCCCAGAACTAATTCCTGTTATTGAAATTTTCCAATCAACAATCTTTGAAAACTTAGCGGTAAAATAAGCAGACTCAGTGTTAAAGCTAGCAGAGTCATTTATTATTTGAAATTCTTCAATAATATTAAGCTCTCCAAAAAGATCATTAAGGTTGGGCCCCTCTATTCCTTCTTTTTCACAAGAAAGGAAAGAAATAGACGCTAAAAGAAATAAATAAGTTAGTTTTTTCATTTTTATAAATTCATATTAAACATAAAGTAAATTCTTGAAAGAGATAGTTTGCTTATCTCATTTGTTCTATCATCGATATCTATTTGATTAGTTTGTAGGCTAAAATAAATATCCTTTGTAAAATTATATTGTAAACCCAGCATCAAAATATCTTCTTTTGAATCAAAATCTAATAATTCATAACCTACAATTTGATCATATTCATCTCTTTGAGCGCCCACTTCATTACCCTTGCCACTAAAAGATTTAATTCCACTAATTATTTTGAAGTTATGAAATAATTCATAGCTCAATCCTGCGCTTAGCAATAGTGAATTAAAAGAAATGGATTCAAGTTCTGAACCTCCTCTATTAACTGCTTCAGTATTTAGAGATGCCTCAAACATTGTTTTATTTTTTAAGCCTGTTATTTTATCAATATGGGCGGTGAAAGAAAGGCCGGAAGATAGCATAGATCTCTTTTCCTCTGTTCCTTGTCCAATTATTTCCTGAAAAAATGCTATGTCTGCAATTGCTAAAACTGAACCTTCATCATTCTTATAATCAAAAAGAAAATCTACACCTGCTCTGTTAGGTGTTGCTTCTCCATATGGTGATATAGCGCTATACAAAGTGTTGTATTGCATTAGTGATGTTGATAATTTATGATTGTATATATTAGGGTCTGATGTTATATCTAACATACTAACAGGCCTTAAAATTGAATTGTTGGTGTAATAAGCATAAGTTGATGGTGAGGAAATATAATTCACCCTTCTACTTTGGGATCCTGCACTTCTAAATTCGGGATCTACATATCTAAAACTAACTGAGGATTTAAGGTTTTTAGCTGCTGCCTTTAGTTTTGCTTTAACGAACCCTCCTGATGTTTCAAAAATAGTTGATCCATTGTTTTTTTCCCAGCCCCTAATTGACCCTCCAAAATCTAAGCTTAATCTGTATGTTAACGAGTTGATTTTCTTTGCATACTTTAGTTGTAAATTAGTTACTGGGTTGTAATAAGTTGCTGTGTCTAGGCTAGAGCTTTGTACTTCAAAAGAATTAACATGATTAATTGCAAATACAAGGCTGTTTTCAAGTTTTATCAAAGAGGTTCCTCCAAGCATCAAAAGTTCAGGCTCACCTAACCATTGTACTCCTCTTACTCTGCTTGCAAACATATCTGCTTCAAATGAATTAATTGCATTATAAAAAGTGTAAGAAAAATTTGTTTGTAGCCCTTGCATTCTCCAGTAATTATCCAAATAAAAATTTTCATAATTTATAAGGTCTCTGTAGGCTTGAAAAACACTAGGTTCATGCTTTAAAAGTTCTTGATCAAAATTATTAAGAGTAAAGGGCGTTTGTTTTAGATACATATCCCCAAGATTAAAGCTAATCCTGTCATTAAGGATTCCTCTTACTGAAAGACGTCTTAAATCTACATATGCGCCAGAACCCCACATATACCCAAAGTCATTTTTAACTCTAATTTCAGAAAATATTTCAATTTGGTCATTAGGTGTAAAATGCATACCCAGGTCTATTGCTGTGTACCCTTCTCCTTCACTTCTAGTTGAGGTTGTGTCTATGTCTTTAAGATCACCACTTAGGGCATCTCTGTAAAACATTGCTCTTGAATTTCCATCATACCAAACCTTTTGGTTAATTTGCCCAAAACTTAGAATAGGCAATAAAATCAATAAGAAAATAATTTTTTTAAATAAATTTTTCATTAGAAGTTAATTTTTAGTTCTATTGTTGTTTCGCTTCCCTTAATATTTGTTTCTATAAAATTTTTGTCTTTAAAACTAAATCTACTGTGTCTTAAAAACAGAAATGCGCCATCATGTAATTGAATATCAAGGCCAAAACCTAAGATCTGTCCAATTTGATCTCTTGGCTTGTATGTTGGGACATATCCTTGCTCACCAAGATCAACTCCAAGAGCGCTAATAGGGAAGGGGTCGTATGTGTCTAACTCTGTTTTGTCATTAGCTACTACTCTTTCTAGTGCATGTTTTAAAACAACAGACATTTTAGGGGTTAATGAATAACAAACATCAAACTGATGATTAAATTGTCTGATAAAAGCATCTTCTGAAAAGGTTGGAAGTACGCTAAAATAGTCCTGGGCTGTATTATAATTTGTTAGTGAAAAAAGATATAAATCTTTGTTAAACAATCTAGTTTTATATTTTATATGTAAATCAGAAGAGCAGTAAAATTTATCAAAAAGGGGTGCTCCCAAAGAATCTACAAGTAAACTATCCGTTACTGGAACGTTTTCATAAACCCCTCTGTAATAAGAATTCAGATGGGCGTATGGGCCGTAACCAGTGCTGAAGTATGATATCCTGGAGAGAATAAGGCCTGTTGAAATATGATTATAGGAAAATATTGAATTGACTCTGGAAAGCTCAGAGTAAAACCCAAAGCCACCAGAAACACTAAAATCATTAGCCTCAAATTCTGTGTTAATACTAAACCCTTCTCTATTATTTGCTAAATAACCAAGGCTAGAAACTGGTCCTCCAAATCCAGTCATAATTGTTGGGTCTGCCCCTTCTTCAATAACTGTTGTCTGAACAAGATCTGAAACAGAGGTGTTAGTAAAAGATGAATTTACATTAACCGCTTCAGGAGCAATTCTGGCATACTGTATTCTAATTGGAACCAAAGTGTATTCTTTTGGAGAATGAAGATTTACTATTATAGCCTCTCCACTTGAACGTTCAACATTTGCAGATTCATATGAGCCAATACCAATCTCTCCAAAAAGAGAAAGTCTTTTGATATTATATACAAATTCAAAACTAGAAATATCAAAACTCCTTTTCAAGTAAGAAGTTGAATCTGTTGCTGTTTTTGAACTAAAAAAGTTAAGAGAAAAACTATTTCTTTTTAGGCTTGTTTTGTTAAGTCTTAAACCAAAACAATAATCATCCTTACCTGGGGCAACAATATTTGCTATATTGTTTTGTGTCTTTCCTAAGATTCCTTGAAACGAAACTCCATCGGTAAACCACCATGGGAAACTATTTCCGCTAAATGTAATTCCTTGAAATGCAACATTTCCAAAACGCAAATCTTGATCAATTGCTCCTTGTTCATAGTATTTTTTATAACGATCTACGGCATTTTTATTTAATGGGTCGTAAGGAGCTCTTTCAAACAAACTATAACGCAAATATCCTTCTTCAGCCCAAACAGTTAGTTTACTTTGTCTATACCAAGAAATTCCTCCAGCATGTACCTTGAACTTACCAAAATCTGATTCTAAAGTAGAATAAAAATTAGTACCAAGATTAAGTGAGATAGAGCTGTTTTCAAAATTCCCATCAAAAGAACTATTTAGCATTAGATCTGTTCCAAATGTAATGTTTCTTTTTGCTGTTCCTCCAATTGCTAATAGCATCATTGGTTCACGATAACCAGTACCAACAGAAATAGTTGTTTGCTGAGGAAAAACTCCGCTATAATAACTAGTGATATCAAGTGGATACATGGTTGGCAAATCTCTTACAAAACCTAAAAACCTGAAATATCCCCCAAACTTTATATTTGATACAGGGTCTTTAATTGAAAGGGTTGCACTCTTGTATGCGTTTTTTGGAACAAAAGTAGTGTCCTTTACTTTTATTTGTGCATTTGATGTTGAAACAAATATTACAAAAACAAAAAAAACAGCAGGATAATATTTTGAAGCCCTTTATCATAAAATTATTTTAAGCTAAAGGTGGATTCAAGATTATTAATGTAAAACGAATGTTTACCTGGTTCGTTTACCCAAACATTTTCAATATTATAAAAGCCTAATTCACTTATATCTACTGTGAATGAAACTGTTTTAGTTTCTCCCGGTTCAAGTGATATTTTATTATAACGAACAAGCTCTCTTAAGGGTGGAGAAATTGTTGCAACATGATCTCTAGTATAAAGTTGCACAACTTCCTTTCCTGATATTTTTCCTATATTCTTCACATCAACTGTAACCGTAATTTCTTTTTCAGAAAGTAAATAGCTGCTCTTACTTATATTCATATTCGAGTACTCAAATTTTGTGTAGCTTAGGCCGTGACCAAAATTATATTGTGGATTGAAAAAATCGTTTGCCCAAGTATTTGCGTTGATAACCTCTGATTGCTTATGATCATAGTGCATAATAACCCCACTATATCTTGGATATGTATATGGCAACTTACCACTTGGGTTTATTTTTCCAAAAATAATATCTGCTAATGCCACGCCTCCCTTATCTCCTGGTAAGTAACACTGAATAACAGCATCTGACAAAGGCTCAATTTCTGAAATAATTTTGGGTCTTCCTTCAACAAGAACCAAAACAATCTTAATACCTGTTTTTGATAAGCTTTTTACAATTTCTCGTTGTTCTTTTGCTAAATCAAGACGATATATATCACCCGGTCTTTCCGTTGAAGGGAGTTCGCCAACACAAACAATAGCAACATCATATTTTGAAGCGTTCAGAACAGCAGATTTTAAATCAGGAGAGTAAAAATCTGCCTCATCACCATCAACCATTTTCATTATGGAGCCCTCATATAAATCGCAAGAACTCGTGCTTCTTTTTATTGCTTCATAAATGGTTGGGTTATTATTGTTATTATATTGTGGATCTACACCCTGCCAAGTATGTGTCCAAGCCCCATTTAAACAATTTAAACTATTTGCAGTAGGGCCAATAACCATTACTTTAGATGATGTTTTTATAGGTAAAAAATTATTATCATTTTTTAACAATGTAATAGACTCTGCTGCAGAAAGATATGCTTTTTGCATATGTTCATCTGACGCAAAAGACGGGTAATCTTCCTTTTCAGTATATGGCCTTTCAAATAAGTCTAATCTATGCTTAACTCTCAAAATTCTTCTGACTGCATCATCTAGTCTTTTTTGGCTTACACGACCCTGTTTAACAAGCCCTATAAACTCTTCGCAATAGGTTTTATATTCAGGATTATTTGGAACCATACTCATATCAACACCTGCATTAATTGCT
>Ga0129352_10989140_pt1 | contig 10604 bp, 5 predicted proteins | sample CPBNA1_6_FD_105429 | JGI IMG/M metagenome (GOLD analysis project Ga0129352, IMG submission 105429) | Freshwater to marine salinity gradient microbial communities from Chesapeake Bay, USA - CPBay_Sum_27_0.2_RNA1 (Metagenome Metatranscriptome) | ecosystem: Environmental > Aquatic > Marine >... | reverse complement strand
TTCCTCCACCCGCACCGTGAATGTCTACATCAAGTTCAACCAATGCAGAAACGATGTTGTCTGCGGTGAACATTGATAAGTCAGTTGCGACTAAATCATTAGACGTTCCACGAATTGCAAGTTCCAACTCATTGATAGCAGCAACAGTGCTTGAATCCTGATTGGTATTTAACCGTCCAGTTGCACCTAAATCCAATGATATGGTATTTAAGTTCGTCACCAGTGTGGTGAAGGTATCGGTAATATTAGTAATTGTTGGTGGATTTGTTGCCATTACAGTTTCTCTACCAGTCTATTGAGGAGTTCCTTTATTTCACCAACTTCATTCTTTAAGTCTTGGAACTCCTGTTCCTTATTTTTTCTTTTTCTTTTTGCTTCTCTTGCCGCTTCGATTTCTTCTTTATTTATATTAATAATACCGCCAGTTTCCATATCACGAGCATAACTAGGAGAACCATCAACCATTACATATTTATTACTCATCATACAGCCATTGCAATAACTCTCAAGTCCTTAAAGATTGGGACTAGAGATGAGTTTGTTGAAGTCATAACAATTTTTAATTGATATTGAGTGAACGGAGCAATGTCCCCATTCTGTTTACCAATCAGATATCGATACTCACGGAAGTTTTCTCCATCTGGAGCAATCGCAGTTTCTCTATCTTGAAGTATAAAATCCTCTTGGAAGATGTCTGTTCCATCTCTTGCGACCCTATAGTATACATCAAAATCAGCAGCTGAAGGTCTTAGTGCAGAAAGTAGAACTTTCAGACCAACAGCACTTTCCGCAAGAGTCTGAACCGAAGTGGTATGTTTCGCAAGAGACGAACCACCAAATGCTTCGGTTTCTGTGACATATGATATTGGAACATTGAATCCTGATGAAGCGCTATTTGCTTGTCTGTCAATCTGGTTTCCAACACAAATCAATGATGCTCTTTGTGCATCGATGATTGGTGAGACATCGGCGCGATTTGTTGTCATATCAATCTTGAATGTGGTAGAACGAACCCCCGCACCCAATTCTGTAGTTTCATTTTGTGGAGTAGCAATAAGTTTTGGACTATCAAATATATTTGTGTCAAGTATTGCGATGTCACTATTAAAACTTGTATCTTTTTGGAAACGTGTTTCTGAACCCGCCCATGATTTACCTGTGGTAAACTTTGCACTATATGTCAGATTTGTATTGTCTGGGGTCAGTGTAGTGAACATCGGAATAACTTCATCAAACTGTATCTGTTGGTCAACGGCAACATTGGTGCCACCGAAACGACCTGATGAGGTTGCATTAGCGCCTGCTTCAAATTTAATACCATAACCATCGGCGTGAGTAATAGCTCTTGTGGCAACAATATTTGCACCAGTGATACCATTAACTGTATCTGCACTATCAATACCTTCGATATGAATATCGTCACCAACTTGGAAACCATGTCCATCAATCATTGCAGTAATAGTTGCATCACCGCTCTCAACATGGAATGGATTTTCTTTAAGAAGTTGTTTAGGCATATCGACATTTTCAAATACAGCAAAACCACCAGCAGTAGAGAACTCTGCCTTAAAGATTTTGAATGCAAGGTCTTTAGTCTGGTCAGGCTCCCATGTCGTTCCGTTTTGTGATTTGAACAATGAACCCATAGAAGGTTGACGAGAGATACGATTTTCAGTTGAACCTAATTCAAATGCATAGGTCTCTCCAACATACGCTTCATATTTTGTTGACTCTGCCAACAGAACAATTGCATATTCCGTATCTGGATTTAAGAAGACTGGTTCATCGAATGTGAACGTTGTAGGTGCAGCAACAACGGCTGCCTGTGTCTGTGATGCAGGGAGACTCACTTCTGAACTTGGCGTCAGAAACTTCACTGCATTTGCAATGATGTCTGTTGCAGATGGTTGACCATTTACCATTGGACGGATTTCCAAACGAATAGGAATAACATCATCCTTACTCTTAAAATAAGTTTGAACTTTGGTTACAAATATACCATCTGGTTCTGTCACACGGAAGGATTGTGCGAGAGGGTCGCGTCCACGAACACGTTGAGTTTCTGTCCATCTACGAGTTCTTACCGTTGTGATACGAGTAGATGTAATAGTCTTCTGTCTTGTATCCAATGTTCCTTGTGCAGTATAAATTGCAGATGCAATTGATAATGCATTTGCATCATTATTTACACTAATATCAAGAAGTTTGAATTCTCTTTCGCCTGCCTTAAATCTCAAATCCTCACGAGCTGGGATGAAGAAAGAACCTCGAATAGCACCATTCAAGTCAGATGTGAGAGTTGATTTACCTTCAGGGTGTTCTGCTGCTAACTTATGTCGGTCACCATATTTCCAACCACCATTAGCTGAAGATGCAAATCTTTCGAATGATGTCTCAGTGCGAACATAGTCTGCAACAGGTGTTCCATCAAAGAATGCAAAGTATTGCGTATTTGGACGGAGACCCTCTGCGTGGAAGAAGATTTTACGAGCACGAATGAAAGGTAAGAATGTTAGTGAAACTGTGCGGTCACCAACTTCTTTTCTCACAGTTCTTTCGCCTACAACGATACGTTGCGAGAAACTTCTAACAATATTTCTGCCTCTTCTTACAACAGAACCTTGAACTACACCGTTTCTATTCCAGTTAGCAACTCCGTTCCATCCATTCCAAATACCAGCATTAGGAATGAGACCAAATCCAAGAAGTGGTATCCAGAAAAAACGACCCCACCAAAATGCAACGAGACCTCTTCTCGCAGCAGTTCCTACCGCAAGATTACCCTCATTAACCGCTGCCAAAGTTTCTGTTGCAGTTTTGTTGATTACATTTGCGGGACGATATTCTGTATCAATCCATTCATCAGAAGCAGGAGAAAGTGTAAGTTCGCCTTCACCTGTAATAACAGCAAATGGGTTTACATTCTCTGTTCCTGATACCTGTGTTTGTGTGATTGCCTCTACATCTTGATAGTTCAGATATACAGTATCACCCTTCAGAATAGTATTCGATGATGCAGCAGAGTCATATCGTAGTGTAACATTTTTCTCAACCTTTTGAGGCGATAAAGTTTCTGTTGATGGGTCAATACCCGCACGATACTCTGGACTTTGAACGTCTGAGAAAGTTCTGTCAGCGAAATTATCAACAAAGAAACCAGACTTAGTTCTTGGATTACCCGCAGAGTCCAAAACCAACAGAGCATCAGTTCCGACTTCCAGTAATGACAACGAGGTAACTTCTTCAAGTTTATCGACACGTTTTTCTAGTTTGCCAATATCGGCCATGGTGAATCTTTTTGCTTTAAGGACATTTGTTGCAATATCCGAATCATGCAGACCATATGCATTCAATTCTAACTCAAAGAGACCTAAAGTGTTTTCGGGGGTGTCGGGAATCTGTGAACCAAATCCATTCTCACCTTGAATATTTTTCAGTTCTCCGTCTTTGGTAATCACAATCTTATCAGCACGAGGCATATAATATGTTACATCCCCTTGAAAGATATCACCATTTGTAGGCATCTCATTGACCGCAGCATCACCACCAACAAACAATCCATCAGAGTCAACCGAAGAACGGAAGTCGATTACGTCACGCAAGTTTACTGATTCTCGCGGGCCTGTTGCGAAGGACGGGATATCTTCATAATCAACCTGACCAGTATAAGAGTTCACAGAGAAAAAGTCGCCTGCACCGTGGGTAAAGTGTTTGAATCTTATGAAGGTATCGTCAGAAGCGCCAGGTGCAGTTGCACCACCATTAAGAACCAAACGACCATTTGCGTAAAACCCTGCTCTCTGACCATTGTCAAGATAGTATTTACTTGATTGGTCTGCGCCATCTGAATCCGTATCTTTAATTGAAATGATTTCAAAGATATCAGTTTCATGAAGGTCGATATATTTACTTCCATTACTATCTTCAGATATGCCAGTAAAAGTTTTTGTGGTTTCAACCAATGTCTTTGTCCGAACTGATGGTTGTGCTTTATTAACTTTTGCATAAACTGTAACAGCTGAACCAATTGGTAAACCACTAACATTAACGCTTTGAGTTCCCGCAGCACCAATGGTTGGAGACGAAACGACATCACCACTAGAGTCAACAGTCACAATGAATTGACCCGTATTAGCAAATGTCTCACCTGTAGCAGACAATGTAAGTTGAACAGTTCCACTAGCATTATCAGTTGGTATACTACTTTGATGAACAATTGTCCCATCGTCAGAAGTTCCAGTGAACACACGTTGAACTTCAAAGTCTACATCAGTAATACTTTTAGGACGAGGGTCTGGTGTAGAGAATACAAGATTTACTTTGTTCGATTCCTTAATTACTGCCTTACCATTTTCCAAAAGTGGTTGTGCAAAATCAGCTGTGCCTGTTCCGAATGATTTAACATCACGCAAAACTTTACCTAATAATAAGTTAATATCGAAAAGGTATATCTTGAAGTTTGACCCATCTTCTTCTACATATCTAACTCTTGCAGTGCCGAGCCCGTTGCCGCCAAACCCTGTTGCATCTTTAAGTGCAACAGTTTGGAATTGGTTTATATTGAGATTACCTTCCAATACATCACATATAAAATACTGACCATAGTTAACACCAACAACCTCATTTGTGCGTTCAATTTCTGCACGAGGTTTTGGTATGGTTAACTTCGTAGGTTTTTCAGAACCAACGCGATATCCATTAAGGTATGCAACACCAGAAGATACATTTGCAATGAAGTTTGTTCCAGCATCATCGAAGTCAACCGTAAACGGTGTAACGATATAATTACCAGATTCTTCGGAAGTTCTTTGTGCTAATACTTCGGTAATTTTATTATAATCATCTGTTCCGCTTACTTGGTCAACGATATTACCCTCGACCACATCACAATAGTAAACAAAGTTCTCATCACTCGCAACTTGGTCTTTTGTTGTTAAAGTAAGTTGAATTCTGTATCGGTCAGCACCAGGCGAGGACAAGTTTGGTGTCGCACCCTGATTATCAAACAACTCATTTGTATCACTGGTTGTAATAATATCTTCCGTTACTTTGAAACCAATAACTTTTGAAGGTAGTCGCGAGTATTTCGATAGAATTAAACTTTGTGCTTTTGCAAATACAAAATGACCACGAACAAAAAAGTCACCAGATGAATTAGAAATTTGACAACCGCGACCAACAGCAGGGTTTGCTGTGGTATTAGTTGATTGGACAGTTAGAGTCTCACCGCCGCCTGCTATATTTTCACCCGAAGAATAACGAATAGGATTCTCACCACCACTCGCAGTATTAACATACTGAACATAAAGTGTTGCAGGGTCAGAACCCTCTGCCTCGACAACCTCAAGAACTCGTGCGACAACATTAGAATTTTCACCAGTAAATTCTACACCAATCAAACCACCATCTGCTTCAAGCGCATTTGCGCCAGCTGGTAATGCATTAGTGCTTGTGTTTAGTTTTACAAACTCATAATTCGTATTGATTGTGGGGCCGCCAGGATTTACCGATGCACCATCCTTAAAGATGTTGCGACCAAATCTACCAATCTCTTCCTGAATAATTGTTTGTGATTGGGTAAGTTCTCTCGCCTGTAGCGCCCGACCACTATTAAACAGGATACGGTGATAGTTATCACTATCCTTAAAATCATCCTTGTATGTGGATGAAAATACATTTTCTGTAAACGTTCTTGGCATCGGTATTACCTTAAATTTGAATTACGATTTTTATATCTTCTGTTTGGTCAGTTGCGCGAGTAACTGATGCGCGATTATCAATATATAGAACATCACCCGTTAGAGTATCTACTTCAGGATTTATGTATGGAGCAAAAGAAGCATTCAATACGCCTGCACCATTACCATCGGTTTCAGTGATGTTCTCACCTGAATCAAAGTTACCAAATCCTGTCGCCGCTGTTTGGTGATACCAAATATTCGAAGAATCAACTTTATCAATAAGTGCTTTGATATTAGATGTCGAACCCTGAATAGTATTGTCTGCGGTAAACCCTGTGGTCACACTTGAAAGTCTTAATTGTTTTAACGCAATACCTGTTGACCCAGTAAATAGAGTAGACCCAGAACTATCTTGAATATTTCTGATAAGACCTACTTGACGGAAATCGTTACCAACAATGAAGTCTCCAGTTTCAGTTCCACTAGGTTTACTGTTAAACATGACTGCGGTGGAACGAAGGTCATCACGAGGGTCACCACCAAGTCCAAGAGGTGTTGCTAAAATTGGTCGTATCTTTGCGGGTTTGGTCGGTGAACCACCACCCGTAACTGATACGGTTGCATAGTCATAACCTGAACCAAATGTATAATTACCAGAACTATCAATTAGTTCTACCTTAGTTACCTGACCGCCATTCTCTGTTGCGCCTGCTTTTGCTTTTGTGCCATTTCCATTCACTGTGATGTTTGGGTCACCAGAGTATCCAGCGCCGCCAGAGTCAATTGCATATCCAATAATCTGACCAACTACTGCGTTATTTTGAACTGTCTTTTGTTCAATGTCAGCAGAAGGGGAATCGGAGTCAATTGTTCCAACTAATTTAATAGGAATAAAGTTCGCAGAAATAAATTTGTTAGCGTCCAACGCGCCGATAGAATATAGGAACTTCCAGATATAACCATCAGCGGTATCAAATGGCGTTCCGTCTGTGCCGCCTGTTGGTTGAACTGTAGAAACCTGTGCATTACCAGAGGCATCTTTTGATTGTTGAATACACATATAAATTTGGTTATTGTCATTCATAACGTAATATGTTTGAGTAGGATACCCGACTTGTTTATCATCATATGCAGAATAAATTGCACCCGATGACCAGTTATATCGAGGAACAACAAAAGAAGTATCAACAATATTTTTTACCGATTGAAGTCCAAGACGGAAATTTCTATCTTCTACCTGATTGTTAACAGCGGTGGGTGCAACATCAGAGTCATTCCAATCTTCTGAACGACCAATAGCTGCATAATATCTGCTAGAAGAATCAGCAAAATCTGTCAACAAATCTGATATGACTTGTTTTTTAATTCTGTTTGTTACGATTGCCATTTTATTATCCTACGCTTACGCTGTTGTTGTCCCGTTGTTTCCAACAATAAACCATTTACTTGCTGTTGTATTCCATATTAGTTGACACCCCTGTCCTGTAGTAAACTTAATAAATCCAGCAGCAGAATCTACGCCCTGAATGTTTGATGCACCACCCGCTGGTGTGAGATGAACTTCACCCGCTCCAATATTACTGAAGTATTTAGACTCTGCCTGAATCGTTCCATCACCAAGAGTAGGGTTGATAAAACTACCAGAGTTAAACACTGTTAGAGGTTGATTTAAGTTGACCGCAGTGGTGGACGCTACATCAGTTCCCTTTTCAAATACAATCTTATTTGTAAACGTGATACCACCAGTTCCCTTTGCACTTAAATTAAGACTAACATTAGTATCATCACCATCAACATCGATAGTTGGGCCGGTATTAGTTGCAGAGTTTGTCAATGTTATGAAATTGACTGCATTTGAGGTTTTGTTGAATTGTAAATACTCGTTATCTGAACTATCAAAGAATTTTGAACCACCATCTATACCACCAACTACTGGATTGTTAACATTTAACCCATTAATCGTTTTGTTACTAAGAGTCTGAGTTGCATCTGCAAACACAAATGTGTCGTTTGTTGACAGTGACGGAATAGTGATATTACGATTTGCAGATAAATTACCAACCACAACATTATAACTATGACTAGAGTCATTGTCTTTAATAGAAGGAGTAGTCAACGAAGGACTTAAAATAGTCTTGTTAGTCAAAGTCTGGGCGCAAGAGTCAAGAACAAGTGTCCCGCCATCGTTAGGAACATACACATAATTGTCAGTGGTCGGTTCTACCGCGACCATATATGTTTCGTGACTGTCTGCGACCTGACCTTCAAAGACCACACCCACATTTGATAGACTTACGATTGCAGCCGCAGAGTCACCACCAATACTCTGATAGAGTTCTTGGAAATTCTCATTAATCTTCTGGGCAGCGGTGCGGAGGGTATCACCCGTTCCGTCATTTGCTGTAGTGCCTCTGTTTAATGTTTGTCTTGCCATTTTATAGTCCGTTTGTTTTAACTATTTATAAGGTTTATCGGTTAAAGAGTGAAACTTTTTAAGTATTGGTCAGAGTCAGCACTGAAATGTTGGTGTTTGTCTTGGTCTAAAGTCTCGAAGAACAAGTTGTTTGACAAGTCCATACCGTTTGTTCCAACTTCATCTGAATCGTCAAATGTTGGTGAAGATGCGATTTGCGCTTCACGCAACGATGAATATTGATTATTGATAGTCTCGATAGTTTGTAAATCAAACCCTTCCATATTTGTCAATTCTGCATTGATGCGACTGAATACGCCTGCTGAATCTGTATTTAGGTCATCCACAATAGAGGTCAAATCTGTTACTCCTGTATCGTCAAATAATCCTGTTGCCTCGACCACAATAGGTGGTGCTTCAGAAGGCACAACAAGAGGAGCAGTCAATTCATCAGTAACACTCGATACAATCTGCACCTCCGAACCAATGAACATACCCGCAGGGTGAACGAATAATTTATATGGTTCTCTCCACTCGTTAAATGAGATGTCAGACTTTACCTGAATTGCAAATGTCTGAAACAATTTATCATCTGTCAAGAACTTCTGTGATTCTAACCCAATCTTAGAGTCAGTTTCTCCCACCTTGAATACTTGTTCTTTTGTGTAAATAATATCTGGGTCAACACCAAAGAAGGTTCGAAAGAACTGTTGAATAGAATACTTTGTTCCCTTTGAACGATATAATGTGCTAGAATATTTTGCAGCAGCACGTTTATCAGTAAACCCTTCAAAGTATGACTGACCCAACAGAAGTTCATCTTCAATATATGAGAGAAGGTCTAAATCAGTCTGTGTGATATCACGGGAATAAAACAAGTCATCTGCGAGACGAGAAGGAGCATCGTCATCATCCTCAAACTTGTAATACTCTTCAAGAAGTGTGATTAGTTTTGGATACTCTGTCTTGAAGAAGTCAGGTAGAACTTGAGTAATCTTGTTATCAGAAAAAACAAGTTCTCTTCTACCCAAATCTCTTAAAGTATCATTTTGTTTACCCATTAGTTTGTAACTCCAGGCTCAACATCTACAATACGAGAGAATGATTCATCAGTATCAAATTCAATAATATCTTGTCTGAATGGAGTAATCGCACTTTGGTTTGCGGGTTTTGCACTTACTTTGATAAATTGATTTGCACCAACAAAACTATCAACTTTGAGACCGACAATACTTATAGTGTCATCACTGTAATTTCCAATATTGTCAACTAGAACTTCTCTATCAATAGTGTTAAATACTTCAAGTTTTGATGAATCTAGTTTATTGCGTAAGATACAGGTTTTATTATTGAGCGTAAACGCAGAGGATGTGATTATATGTTCTTTGTCATCAGGGTCAGCGATGTTTGCTGCATATCTTAATTTGTGGTCTTGTAAAGTATTCAAAGTAGGAGTGAACCTTCTCTGGAAAAATACATCTGCACGAGAAGAGAGAATGGATGGACTTATGTCATCTACTAATGTTAAGAGATTTGAACGTCTAAACGATTGACTGAATTTGCCAGTATTTGCCGCAAAATAGTTTCCAATAACTGTATTTACATTATCCTGAATTGTGTTACGAGATAGTGTGGTCAAGTTTGGATTAAACTGGAAGAATACTCTTGTCTCAATAAATGTCTTTACAGGGTCATCAAATTTCAAACTGAATGATGCAACTGATAACTGTTTCGCAAGGTCTTGAATTGCGTCTTTTGTTGATTGTATCGTTGTCGCATCTACATCATCATTGAACAGAACCGACAAAAAGACCGTTCCGAATTCTGGTTCTAGTGCGTCTTCACCACCGAAAGATTTGATATCTTTGATGAGTGTTGAGAAATTTCTCAAGACCAATGTAGAATAATCTACTGCGGTTACCATACGATTCTGTGATGCATATTGGAATGGTGCATTTTTACGGATTGACTCAATCGATTCTTTATCACCGCCGCCAACTGCCTTTGTTACCGTTGTTGCGTTGATATTAAATTGTTGACCTTCTACTGTAACCTTACTTTGCGGAGCAAATGTCGAAGCCGTATCAGCATCATTACCCGATACTGCAAGATAGTCAACTGTAACTTTATTACCAGCCGCTGGCGCACGACCTAATGTTTTACCATTACCAAAAGAAAGTTCAAAGAAACCGTTAGGCGCTTCTTTTAATATGAAGAGAGTCGAGTTTTCATTAATATTTGTAGCATTAACTATGTTAGTATATGTTTGAAAACTAGATGAAGTAGAGGTTTCGTATACACGAACAACAACTGTGTCTAAGTCTAATGAGTCGTCTGGTATAATATAGTTTGCATTTTCGGTTGCATCCAACGCAATGAAAGTCTTTGTTCTAGCAATTCCTTCGTGGATTGTGATATTTTGTTTAGCGTCAACGTTTGTAAAGAGATAAAGACCGTTACCATCATCGGTTGCGGAAATATCTTCTAACGTTTGAAATACATATTCAACT
>Ga0129352_10893122_pt1 | contig 10720 bp, 11 predicted proteins | sample CPBNA1_6_FD_105429 | JGI IMG/M metagenome (GOLD analysis project Ga0129352, IMG submission 105429) | Freshwater to marine salinity gradient microbial communities from Chesapeake Bay, USA - CPBay_Sum_27_0.2_RNA1 (Metagenome Metatranscriptome) | ecosystem: Environmental > Aquatic > Marine >... | reverse complement strand
TGGCGAGCAGGCGATTCTAACGTCTCTGTATACAGTCGTTGACTTGCCGGGATTAATTAATCACTGTGCTAGATTCCCAGCGAATACCCAGAGCCTGACAGATTTATCAACATGCAATTCCGGCGACTCGGCACGACCGACATAAACGTATCCATCCTTTGCCTTGGCACCATGACCTGGGGCGAGCAAAACACTCGTGAGGAAGGATTTGCGCAGATGGATCATGCGCGCGAGCACGGCATCAACTTTTTTGATACGGCCGAGATGTACCCTGTTGATGTCCGCCCGGAGACCTACGGACATACCGAAGTCATCATAGGCGAGTGGTTGAAGGCACGCGGCAGTCGAAACGAGATTGTTCTCGCCAGCAAAATCTGCGGCCCCGGACGCCACCACGTTCGTGGCGGTGATACTTGCTTCGACCGAAAGACGATTCATGAGGCCTGCGAGGGCAGCCTCAAACGGCTGCGCACGGACTACCTGGATCTTTATCAACTGCACTGGCCCGATCGCGGATGGACCGACTTTAAAAGCCTTGGCCAGACCGCGCCCATTGAGGATGTCGGCGCAGACCGTGAGGAGACCGTCGCGGCCCTGGATGAATTAATGTCGGCAGGAAAAATTCGCAGCTGGGGCGTCTCTAACGAGAGCGCCTGGGGCACCATGGATTACGTTGCCCGAGCGGACCGCGCGGGCGTTGCCCGGCCGGTCAGTATTCAGAATGCCTATAGCCTCCTCAACCGAAAATTTGAATTTGCTCTTGCCGAGATTGCGCTTCGCGACCACGTGGGGCTACTGGCTTACGCACCGATCGCGGCCGGCGTGCTGACCGGCAAATATCTCAACGATGCCAGACCGCAAGGGGCGCGCAATACCCTCTGGCCCTCTAACACCCGATACTTCGGCCAGCAAGCCAAGGCCGCAACCCAGGCCTACGTCGACCTCGCGCGCGAGCTCGACCTGGCGCCCGAGGTGCTCGCTCATGCGTTTGTCCTGCAGCAGCCCTTTCTCACATCATCGATCATCGGGGCGACCGCGATCTGGCATTTAGACCGCGCGTTTGAGGCCCTCAGCATTACGCTGGATGAGGACACTCACGACCGTCTTGAACAGCTGCACCGGGAGTATCTTGCCCCTGCTCCTTAAATGATCGGTTACCGAAAAAGGAATCGCAACATGACCATAAAACTGACCCAGGCACCCAAGACGCCGTCCCGTACGTTCTTGGATTTTCCGCTGGCGCTGGATCTCGACAATCTGAAGGCGGACATCGCTATTTTGGGCATTCCGTATGGCCTGCCCTATCGACCTAACGAGATGGCTAATGACCAGAGTCTGGCCCCCGATGCCATCCGTCAGGGGCCAAGCTATGTGCCCTACACCCTAACGAGTTACGACTGGGACCTGGGAGGATACCTGCTGGACGGCCGTGACATTTCGGTCGTGGACTGCGGAAATGTGACGGCGGATCTGAACGATCATCAGGAGCACTATCGGCGCGCTGAGTTAGCGGCGCGAAAGATTCTCGATAGCGGCGCCACGCTGATTACGCTCGGCGGGGATCACGGGATTCCGATACCGGTGATGCGCGCACTCGAGCGCGACGAACAAATCACCCTGGTGCATATCGATGCCCACATCGACTGGCGAGATGAAGTAAACGGCGTGCAAGAAGGGTACTCCAGTCCCATCCGACGGGCTTCTGAAATGGATTGGTTTGGATCCATTATTCAGATCGGGATACGGGCAAACGGAAGCGCGCGCGAGGAAGAAGTCAACGATGCCAGAGCTTATGGGGCCGACATCATTACGGCCTACGAAATGCACGACATCGGAATGGAAGCGGTGCTCGACCGGATTCCCAATGGAGGGCCGTACTACCTGACCATTGATGCCGACGGCGTCGATCCCACGATTATGCCCGCGGTCATGGCGCAAGCACCGGGAGGACTCAGCTGGGTCCAGTTACATAAGCTGGTGCATGGACTGGTGCGAAAAGGTCGGGTGCTGGGAATGGATCTGGTTGAAATTGCGCCCTCTTACGATCATGGGCATATCACGATTACTCACGCCGAGCGGCTGATCTGTAACTTCATTGGCGCCTGCGTTCGCGCCGGATATTACGATTAAGCTCGAGCGCGGGCTGGGCTAGTGGATCACGATCAGTTCCCTGCGGACATCACAGAGGTGCTCACCGCCCTTCTCTCCCACCACGAACGGCTCCGAAATGGCCGCACCAATTTGCTCGAGCCATACGCCCGATTGAAAGTGAAAACACATCCCGGCCTGCAACACGGTTTCATCCCCGGGGCGTAGGCTTGCCGTGCGCTCGCCCCAATCGGGCGGGTAGTTAACGCCGATCGAGTACCCCGATCGGCTTTCTTTTTTATAGCCGTGCCGGTTAAGCACCTTCTGCCAAGCGGCCTCGACCTCTTCGCACGTGGCTCCCGGACGCGCTACCTCGAGGGCCGCCGCCGTTCCTTCCACAATAGCATCGGCCAGGCGCAATACATCCTTTGGTGGCGACCCGAGATACAGCGTTCGGGTCAGCGGGGCGTGATAGTGCCGACGCGCAGCGCCAAGCTCGATTGAAATCAACGTATCGTCCGGCAGGGGTTTGTCTGACCAGGTGAGGTGTGGCGTGCTGGTTCCTTCCCCAACCTGAATGAGCGGACAGATACTCGTGTAGTCCCCGTATTTGCCCTCAAGCCCCATCACCTGACTTTGGTACACCTCGGCAATCACTTCGTACTCCCGAACACCGGGCGCCACTTTGGCTACGGCGCGGTTCATCACCTCAGTCATTAACTGCCCGGCCTCGCGCATATACACGAGCTCGGCGTCAGATTTAATCAGGCGCGCCCAGTTCACCAACTGCTGGGAATCCGAAAAACGGGCATTCGGTAGACCCTTCACCATGTGCGCATGCGCCCTCGCTGTGTAGTAGTGCGCGTCCAGCTCAACAGCAATCCGACTGGAACCCCAACCTCTGGAGAGAATAAACGCGGCAAGATCGTCAAACGGATGCTCCGTGAGGTGATGCACACGTGTCTCGGAGAAGGTTTGAATATTTTCTTCCGGCAAATCAGTCGTGATACGTGCGGCTTTGGCGTCCTGCGGCCGGCCAAACCAAAGCGGAGCCACTTCATCGGCATGCACCAGCACCGCCTGCGGCACATAAAACGACCAGCCGTCAAAGCCGGTCAACCAATTCATATTCGCCGGGTCCTGACAGATCAAAAGATCTATCCCGGCATCGCTCATGCGGTTTTTTACGTCCTTGACGCGACGATCAAACTCCGCCTTTTCAAAAGGCTTCTGATAGTCCATGAAACGTTCTCTAAAAGGGAATTGAAGCGAGTGACTCAAGCCGACCGTTCGGCAACGACGGCGAGAAAATCACCTGGCTTGATGAGCCCGGGAAAATGCCTGCCCATAAAAATGCCGTCAACTCTCGCCTGATATTCAACAGGCGCGCCGCCCGTTCGCTCGATGTCATAAATACGGGCCATGACATCACCTCGGCGCACCGTCGCGCCAAGATCGTGGCACATCTCGACGAGCCCCGAGTGCTCGGAGGTTAAGAAACACTCAGGGTTCATTGTATCGAGTGAGAGCGAGTCGGCTGTCTCAAGCTCCCCCGACAGAATACCGGCATGTTTGAGGACATTAGTAATACCGCGCTTTGCAATACGCGCTGTTGTCGCGCTGGCTGACCCGCCCCCACCAAGCTCTGTGGAAACAAACACCTTGCCCTGATTTTCAGCCGCCGTGTCGTATAGATGGGGCGCGTCAGGCTCCAGCAGCATCAAGGTGTATGGCGCATTAAACGCCCGCGAGGCGGCCACGCAACGTGCCTGCTGCGCCTTGTCATCAAGAACGTGTGCGGCGGCAAAAGGTACAAACTCAAGCGTCTTTCCACCGGAATGAATATCCACGACCACGTCAGCCATCGGCAGCAAGGTGCGGGAAAAATAATCCGCAATGATCTGGGTGATATTTCCCTCCGGGTCTCCGGGAAAGACTCGATTCATATTACCCCCGTCGATCCAGGACGTGCGCTTTGCGGCCTGGAAGGCGGGGTAGTTCATGGCCGGCACCATAATGACGCGCCCGCTGAGATCCGAGTCCTTTAAGGTATGACTCAACGCCCATAGGGCGAGCGGCCCTTCGTATTCATCGCCATGATTCGCACCGGTGAGCAGCGCCGTTGGCCCTTCGCCGCGCTTGATAACAGTCATCGGAATCATGACGGCGCCCCATGCGGAGTCATCACCAGAGTAGGGCACCTTGAGATAGCCGTGCTGAATGCCATCGGCCTCGAAATCAACAGTGGCCTTAATTGGATTGGGTCTCATAGTGCTCCCTCGAGGGTCATACAAATTCTGTGGCCAGCGCGCTTAGTCCAATGCCCGAGCAAGATCCTCGCAGAGATCATCGGGGTCTTCCAGCCCCACCGACAGTCGATATACCCCTTCTCCCGCGAACTCACGATACGCGTCCAGTTGCTCACCCGCCAGATGATAGGTGGATTTCATCAGATCGTCGGTGCCTAGCCAGCAGATCAGACTGCGGTGATGGCCAAGAGACACCGCATAGTGAATCACCTCAAGCTTTTCCATGAATTTTGGGGCGAGCCCAGCGCCACCCTCCGCCTGGAAAGACAGCATGCCGGAGAAATTCTGCATTTGCTTTTTGGCCAGCGCGTGATGCGGATGGCTTTCAAGGCCGGGGTACAGCACTTTCAGGACCCGCGGATGCGACTCAAGAAAACGTGCAACCGCTAACGCATTCTGCTCATGCGCCTGCATGCGCATCGGCAGCGTCGCCAGTCCCCGGTTAATGAGCCACGCATTAAACGGGCTGATCACGCCGCCCAAATGGATCTGGCCGGCACTTTCAATGGGATGCATATGCTCTGCGGAGGCCAGCACAGCACCTCCCATGGCATCACCATGACCGCAGCAGTACTTTGTCAGGGAATGAATCACATAGTCCGCCCCGAGCGCTAAAGGTTGTGTCGCAATCGGCGTGGCAAACGTGGAATCAATTGCAAAACGGGCGTCATGGGCATGAGCAATATCAGCAATCGCAGCAATGTCCGTGATTCGCATCGTCGGATTGGCCGGGCTCTCTCCCCAGACGAGACGCGTGTTGACGCTCATCGCTCGCTCGACCGCATTTAGATCAGAGAAATTCACGGTCACCACGTCAATCCCCAGCCGGCTCAAATCGTTACGCGCCAACTCGGCGGTGCCGGGATAATTGGCATCGCTCATCACTAAACGATCACCGCTGCTCAAAAGACTGAGAAGGACGGCAGACGTAGCGGCCATCCCTGAGGCAAAACAACGACACGCTTCACCCCCTTCAAGCGCTGCCATTTTTTCTTCAAGCTGCTGAACCGTCGGATTGGACCATCGGCTGTAGATATACGGTGCGTTCTCGGGAATATCGTAAGCCGAGAAACCCGCGGGCTCATCCATGACGAACGTGCTCGACATGACGAGATTGGGTGCCGATGCGCGAGTTACCGGATCGGGTGCTTCACCGGCGTGAACGGCCAAAGTGTTGCGCCGAAAGGGTCTAGGATTTTTTGTTGCGCTCATGAGTTCTGGCCCTCAGTCCACATCAAGATTCGAGGTATGAAATATCTTGGTAACGGTTTCACGAATATCCCATCGCACCCGCTGACCTTTTCCGGTGAACACGCTATCGCCTGCGACACACTCCACCGCCGGCTTGCCCTCGATGGAAAGGATGAGATGCCCCGAAACGATCGTTTGCAGCTCATCACCCAGTTCGGTGCATTCAAATATGCCCGGAGTACAGCGCCAAACACCGGCTCGCGCCGTGCCGTCCTCGCTCAAGAAATCCAGTCGTCCGGATGCCGCAGGAGCCCCACTGACAATGACATAGCGCGATCGCGGATTCTCGAAGGGCCATTCCTCCAAGTCGCCGTCAGGCTGCGAATTGCGATAGTGCTTGATAGTTTCCACGCTGATAGGCCGATCTACGGGGAGACGTGAGGACCGTGCGGTGTTTTGGTAAGCACCTCCGCGCCATCGACGCCCAACAACACGGTATTGGAGATGAAATAGTTGCCCCGCCCTGTTTCGGTAAACCAGGACATCAGATGAAAGGTCATGCCGGCCTGCATCTCGCGTGTGGAATCATGGCGCAGTCCGGTTACCCGGGGGCCGCCCGTCCACGAGGGCGGAAAACCAATGCCCACCAGATAACCGCAATGGTGCCGGCGATACTCGGGCATACCGGCAGCATCGACAACCGATTGCCAACCGTTGTACACATCTTGAGCCAGTGCGCCCACGGTGAGCGCGTTTAATGCCGCATCGAAAGCGCGACCGCAGATCTCCGCCATCGCAGCATCCTCATCAGAAATAGAGCCGATATTCACCAACCGACCCATGGGTGCGTTGTACCGGGCGACACAACCGGCGATCTCGAGAAACACCGCGTCTTTATGCGTTCCCTCACCCCAGGTCGTGTGCTCCTCAGCCATACGATGCCAGGGGCGCAAAAATGGCCCGAACCCCGGAGGCGTTCCCCCGGCGCGCGTCATTGCTGCAAGGCAGTCGGCTGCCACATCGGCTTCGTTTGCCCCGTCGTGCACGGCGGCAATAGCCGCCTGCGTACCCGCATCGGCAGCGGCGGCCGCACGACGCATAAAGCCCTGCTCCTCAATAGACTTGACCAGGCGCATCTCATCCAGCACGCCCGTGATATCGATCCAGCGCGCACCGACTAGGCCTGCCTGAAGAGCCTGGCCCATAGCAAGCGACATACCGGCGGATGCAGACTCAATGCCAATCGACTTTCCGGAAACATGGTCTTTGAGTAATCGAATAACCACATCGGCCGCGGTCTCGGTATCGGGGTGGCCCACGAACGCGGCGTTTCGGACTTGATTGCGGATCGCGACATGTTCCATCGCACGAGTAACCAGCGTGAGATCTCCCGCCGCCGGAACAATCAAAACATGCGGCGCAAAGTATCCCCAGTGATCCAGTCCAGTTAGGTAAAAGACATGCTCCGGGGCGCTCAAAAAAATGAGATCAAGTCCGCGCGCGTCCATGATTTGTCGCGTCGCAGTCAGTCGACGGTCAAGCTCGGCATCGGTGAATGGATTGGAATGCATGTTTTACCCCTGTTTGATTACGCTCGCCCTACACCGCCGGTCGGGGAAGCTTGAATGCGGGCTCGACGTTAATCGCCTGTGCGAAAGCAAAAAGCTCCCACTCGCCAAACGCTCTACCCACCAGCTGCACGCCCATGGGCAATCCGCTGCTGTGTATGCCTGATGGCACCGAAATAGCCGGATGTCCCGTGGTATTAAAAAAGTTTGTAAATCGCATCATGGCATTTCCCACCGGCTCGGTCACTCCATTAGTGCTCACGTCGATCGTACCAATCTTTGGGGCAACAATTGGCGTTGACGGCGTAATCAACGCATCCACAGTCTCAAACGCGCGATCCACCTCTTGCCGATAGATCGTCATAAAACGCTTCGCCCGAACATAGTGTTCCGCTAAAAGCTGCTGGCCCAGAGCCAAGCCTGTCCGAAAATCCTCCCCATAGGCCTCAGGGCGTTTTTCAAGCCAGGGCATATGAAAACTCAGGGCCTCAGGCATCTGGATCGTCAGCGAAACGGTCCGCGCAAAACGAAGATCCGGTGTGGCCACCTCTTTTACGCTAACGCCTTCTCGCTTCAAAAAATCGATAACACTCTCGGTCGCCGCAAGAATCTCCTGATCCACGTTATCAAAGAAAAATTCGCGGGGCACGCCAATGGTCTTGCCCCTGAGCGCTGTACTTGAGATCCTTGACGCCCATGCGCTCAGGGTGTGCCCTCCACCCGAATATTCGCCCGAGTTGTTGGAATCGGTTAATGCCCCAAACACGGCGGCGCAATCACTCACGCTTCGCGTCAGTATGCCCAGATGATCCAGTGACCAGCTGTAAGGCACGACGCCGTCCATCGGCAGCCGACCATAGGTGGGCTTTAAACCCACAAGCCCACTCAGCGCCGCCGGCGAGCGCACCGAACCTCCGGTATCCGTGCCGAGCGCGAACGGCACTAAACCCCAGGCAACCGCCGCAGCGGAACCGCTTGAAGAACCACCGGCAAGGCGACTTGAGTCGTAAGCGTTAACCGCTGTACCAAACAATTGATTCTCACCCGTGGCTCCGTAAGCGAACTCGTGAAGATTCGCCTTGCCCAAACAAACGCCGCCCGCTCTATCTAATCGGGTTACCACCTCGGCGTCGTTTTCTGCAATATGGTCTGCAAAGACCGCCGAGCCTGCGCTTGTACGATGACCCTTGATATCGATGAGATCTTTAAGTGCGTAGGGAATACCGCGCAGCGGGTGGGCCAACCCATGCTGATCAAGCCAAGCGGCCCGGGCACGCGCTTCAACCTCATACACATCAATAAAAGCAATGGCTGATGGATTCAACGCGCTGATGCGCGCCATGCATCCATCGACCACTTCGGCACAGCTGAGGTCACCCGACCCCAGGGCAGCACTCAATTCACTAACGCTCGCCCAACCGAGTAGATCAGTCCTCATGCGACGGACTTGCGTTTGGGGTCATGCCGAGCGCCGGTGCAGTGGACCCGAGGTCAACGGCCCGCAGTTTCTCAATCTCCTTCATGAGATCCTCGAAACCCGTGATCAGTCCCAGCTTGGGAGTCACGAGTTCAGAAAGATCCGCGTCAGAAAAATCATAGCTCGCGAAGGCCTGCCGTATCGCCTGCAGGCTTTCGAGGCTGGGCTTTGTTAGCGGCATCTTTAAAGGTACTGAACGTTACGCTTATCCGCGACCCACGAACGGCATATCGCGTGCCATCACATTCATGAAGAGCACGTTGGTATCCAGCGGCAGATTCGCCATGTGCAGCACGCTGGTCGCCACGTGAGCAACATCCATTAAGGGCTCAACCATTGTGCTTCCGTTTGCCTGTCGGATGCCGGCCTTCATGCGCTGCGTTAAATCGGTCTCGGCATTGCCGATATCGATTTGTCCGCAGGCAATATCATGCGCCCGGCCGTCGAGCGCGAGACTGCGCGTCAACCCCGACATCGCATGCTTACTGACCGTGTACGGCAAACTGTTCACGCGGGGCGCATAGGCGGAGATCGATCCGTTGTTGATGATCCGACCTCCCTTGGGGCTTTGCTTCTTCATTTGGCCAAATGCCCGACGGGCGCACATGACCGCGCCGTGGATATTGGTCTCCATCACCGCCCGCCAGTGCTCGACATCCAGCTCATCAATATCAACCGCCGGCGCACCTACTCCGGCGTTGTTGAAGAGCAAATCAACTCGACCGAACCGCTGAATGGTTTCGTCAAAAACGCGATCCACATCGGCATCCCGCCGAATGTCCGCCGCAAGACAGAGCGCGTTCTCATCAGTGGCACCGACTTCCTGCGCTGCCTGATCGAGAAGCTCTGATCGCCTTCCGGTGAGGGTTACCCGGTATCCGTTCTTGAGAAAGATCTGCGCCACGGCTTTTCCAATCCCGGTACCCGCTCCTGTAACGACTGCGATTTTGGACTGCTGTTCCATAAACGATCTCTGCGCTTTTCAGTTAATGAATAGATGGTTTTGTAGGTAATCGACGACTTCGTTCGCCAGAACCTCAGGGGCGCACTCGACTGTCGGCAAGGTCAGCTCGGCGTTTTGGGGCGCCTCGTAATCGGAATCGATACCCGTAAAGTTTTTAAGGTGCCCCGCTCGCGCTTTTTTGTATAGACCCTTAGGATCCCGCGCCTCACAAACCGCAAGCGGTGCATCCACATAAACCTCAATGAAGTCCGCTTCACCAATCAGGTGACGCGCCATGCGCCGCTCCGATTCAAAGGGCGAGATAAAAGAAGTAATCACAATAAGACCCGCGTCAATCATGAGTTTCGCCACTTCCGCAACGCGGCGAATATTCTCCACACGATCGACGTCGGTAAATCCCAGATCACGACACAATCCATGGCGCACATTGTCGCCATCCAAGAGGTAGGTTAAACAACCCGCCGCGTGCAGCTCTTGCTCTAATAAATCTGCGATGGTCGACTTGCCCGACCCGGACAATCCGGTCAACCAAACAACGCACGGCCTTTGGCGGTTCAGCGATGAGCGCGCTTCTTTGGTAACGCGGGTCGGATGCCACACGATATTGGTAGCGCGCCGCAGAGCAAAATGAAGCAGCGCAATACCTAATACCGCCGCCCCCTGATCATCAGTAAAGATCAGCACGTTATCGCCGGATGACCCGGCGAATGCAATCGCTCGATCTGCGGATAGCTTGCAGTAGGCAATCTGTCCCCGTTCGAGAATCTTCCCGGCGATTCTTGTCTTATCTCCAGGCTCTATCCGATAGGTCAGATCGGTTATCTTCGCGGTGCATTCAATGCCTCTACTGACCGCGCGGTACGACCGCTCAGGAAGCATAGGCGCGGAATCGCGCCAATACAGGTAGATAGCGAACTGGTCCGATTCGTCCTGCCATGCGAGCGCCGTCGGCGATGACGCCTGTTCGATCAAATCAATGCTTTCCAGGCGCGAGAGGGCCTGGAGGCGATCCAGTTGGTCTGCTTCAGAGGGATGGGGCGTCGTTTTACTCAAAATCAGATCTCAACACAGGAAACGTAATAGTTTCTCGGACAAATCAATTACGCCTAATATTCTAGCGTCG
>Ga0129352_10997261_pt1 | contig 10771 bp, 11 predicted proteins | sample CPBNA1_6_FD_105429 | JGI IMG/M metagenome (GOLD analysis project Ga0129352, IMG submission 105429) | Freshwater to marine salinity gradient microbial communities from Chesapeake Bay, USA - CPBay_Sum_27_0.2_RNA1 (Metagenome Metatranscriptome) | ecosystem: Environmental > Aquatic > Marine >... | reverse complement strand
TTAAATGAAAAAAATATTATTAATTTTTGGAACAAGGCCTGAAGCTATAAAGATGGCTCCACTAGTAAAAGAGTTTCAAAATCATACAGAAGTTTTTGAGACAAAAGTTTGTGTTACTGCTCAACATCGTGAAATGTTAGATCAGGTTCTAAAGTTTTTTGATATTAACCCGGATTATGATTTGAATTTAATGAAGCCTGGTCAAAATCTTTACTCCCTAACAGCAACAATTATTGAATCTTTAAAATCAGTTTTAGAAGATTTTAATCCAGATTTTGTTTTTGTTCATGGTGACACTACTACTACCATGGCAGCATCAATTGCAAGTTTTTATTCAGGATCAAGAGTTTGTCATATTGAGGCTGGTTTAAGAACAAACAATAAGTTGTCTCCATTTCCTGAAGAAATAAATCGTCAAATAACTGGTAGAATTTGTGATTATCATTTTGCACCAACAGAGACTTCAAAAAATAATTTATTGTTAGAAAATATTTCTGAGGACTCAATTTTAGTAACTGGTAATACAGTTATCGATGCATTACTAAGTTCAGTAGAAAAAGTAAATTCAAACCCAAGCGAATTAATAAATAGACTCTCAAGAAAAATTGGTGAAAAAGAAGTAGTACTTGTAACAGGTCACAGAAGAGAAAATCACGGTGATGGGTTTGAAAGGATTTGCAAAGCTTTAAAGAAAATTGCAGAAGATGATATAAATCGTCTTATAATTTATCCAGTTCATTTAAATCCGAAAGTACAAAAGCCTGTAAAGAAAATTTTATCAGATGTTGAAAATATAATTTTAATTAATCCTTTAGCTTATCAAGATTTTATTTGGCTTATGAATCGATCTAAAATTATTATTACTGATAGTGGTGGTGTTCAGGAAGAAGCACCAAGTTTAGGTAAGCCAGTTTTAGTGATGAGAGATACAACTGAAAGACCTGAGGCAGTAAAAGCAGGAACAGTTTCATTAGTAGGGACTAATGATCATTTGATTGTTTCTGGAGCACTAGATTTATTAAATAATAATGAAAAATATGAGAAAATGTCAAGACTTCACAATCCATATGGTGATGGATTAGCATCAAAAAGAATTGTAGACTTTATAAAAAACATATATTAATGAAACCAGAAGTAGTAACTATAGGATTAGGATATATTGGCCTGCCAACATCTGCATTAATAGCTTCAAAATCAACTCAAGTATTAGGTGTAGATATTGATCAAAAAGTTGTAGATACTATCAATGACGGAAAAATTCATATTGTAGAGCCAGATTTGGATGTAATTGTTTCGAAAGCAGTAAATGATGGTTTTTTCAAAGCATCAACTAAAGCAGTTCCTGCAGATACTTTTTTAATTGTTGTACCTACTCCATTTAAGGGTAATCATGAACCAGATATATCTTATGTTGAATCAGCAACTAAAGCAATTATACCTCTATTAAAAAAAGGAGATTTATATATAATTGAATCTACATCTCCAATTGGAACAACTGAGAAAATGCAGGACATAATTTTTCAATCTAGACCTGAACTAAAAGGAGAAATGTATATTGCATACTGTCCTGAAAGAGTTTTGCCAGGAAATGTAATACATGAGTTAATATACAATGATCGTGTAATTGGAGGTATAGATGAGGCCTCAACCCAAAAAGCAATTTCATTTTATCATAAATACGTTAAAGGAGAATTACATCCAACTAATGCTCGTACAGCTGAGATGTGTAAGTTGGTAGAAAACTCATCAAGAGATTCACAGATTGCATTTGCAAATGAGCTCTCTCTTATATGTGATAAAGCTGAAATAAATGTTTGGGACTTAATTAAGCTTGCAAATAAACATCCTAGAGTAAATATTTTACAACCCGGATGTGGTGTTGGGGGTCATTGCATAGCAGTTGATCCTTACTTTATAATTTCAGATTTCCCACAAGAATCTAAAATGATTGCTAAAGCAAGAGAAGTTAATAATTATAAATCTTTATGGTGTGCGGAAAAAAATTCAAAATGAGAAACTTCAGTTTGAACTAAAATATGGAAGAAAGCCCAAAACTGCCTTGATGGGCTTAGCTTTTAAACCTAATATTGATGACCTAAGAGAATCACCTGCAAAATATATAACTCAACAAGTATTACAAAATTCTAATGACAGTAATTATTTTATAGTTGAGCCTAACATAGAATCTCATTCTGTTTTTAAGTTAACAGATTTTGAATATGCAGTCAAAAATGCAGATATTATTGCTTTTTTGGTTGCTCACAAGCAGTTTAAAAATCTACAGATTTCGAGCGAAAAAATAGTTCTAGATTTTTGTGGTGTTTTTTATTAACATTTTCAATTAAAAATTCATCTTAACATCAGTATTAATACTTATTAATTTTTTTAGATTTAGTTTTATTTTTGTTGTAAGATAATGAGAAAAAAAATATTAGTAACAGGAGGGGCTGGCTATATTGGTTCGCATACTGTTGTAGAACTATTTCATGCCGGATATTTACCAATAATTGTAGATAATTTATGTAACACTTCTGAAAGAAATCTTATTGGAATAAATCAGATTCTTAAGGCTGATATTCCATTTCATAAAATTGATTGTACTGATTTAAATGAAATGGAAAACATATTTGAAATTTATAAAGATATTTATGCCTGTATTCATTTTGCAGCATATAAATCAGTTGGAGAATCTTTAGAAAATCCTCAAAAGTATTACAAAAACAATATTGGTTCTACTGAAGTTTTATTAAAATGTTTAGAGAAAAATAAATTTAAGAACTTGATTTTTTCTTCATCTTGTACTGTATATGGAATGCCAGATGTGCTTCCTGTAAAAGAGGATGCTCCTTTTAAAAAAGCAGAATCTCCATATGGGGAAACTAATCAAGAGTGTGAGATTTTAATTCGTAAAAATCTATGTAATAGTATTTCATTAAGATATTTTAATCCCATAGGATCTCATGATTCTGGACTAATAGGTGATTGTTCAAGTGATAATGCAAATAATTTAGTACCTATCGTGACAGAAGTTGCTTGCGGTATTCGTGATAAATTGATTGTTAATGGAAATGATTACAATACACATGATGGAACTTGTATTAGAGATTATATTCATGTTCAGGATTTAGCTGTTGCTCATGTAAAAGCTTTAGATTTTTTATTAGATAATAAAGTTAAAGATGTTTTTAATGTTGGTACTGGTAAAGGATTAAGTGTTTTAGATATTATAAATAATTTTCAAGATGCAAATGATTTAAAACTAAATTATGAGTTTGGCCCAAGAAGAAAAGGAGATATTGAAAAAATATATTCCGATGGAAATAAAACTAAAAATATTCTGGGTTGGAGTGCAAAAAAAAACTACAAAAGAAGCCTTAATTTCAGCATGGAATTGGCAAAGATCTAAAAACAATACATAATGAGACAGAAAAGTCAAAAAGATTGGTTTGTGTTGTGTACAAAGGCACGTCAAGAATTAAAGGTTTTGGAGCGTTTAAAACAATTAGGAATAGAGACATTTACTCCAACTAAAATTGTGGTAAAACGTTGGTCTGATCGAAAAAAAGAAGATTAAAACTTGTTTATTACCATCTATGGTTTTAGTAAGATTACCTAATAATGAAGTGAATAAAGTTTTCGATGTACCAGGTGTAAAAAGATATTTGTTGGTTCATGGAGTTAGAGCAGTAGTTTGCGATAATGAAGTAATTGCTATGAAATATTATTTAGAAAGTAAGTTTGGAGTTGACAATCAAACAAAAATTAAAATAGGTAAAACAATTGATATTCCTTTTTTGAATCAGAGTGGAAAGATTGTTGCTATTGAAGGAAAAAAGTGCATTGTTAGATTGCAGATGTTAGCAGCTACAATGTCATTTCAGTTGAAATAATTCAACTGAAAAAAGAGTTTTTAAATAGAATGGTTACTGTGAGTAATGTAGCAGAGCTATGAAAAAAAATGACTAACGGTGGTAGTCAAGTAAAATTATGATAACAAAATCAACAAAAATCTACATAGCTGGCCACAGAGGAATGGTAGGTTCTGCTGTTTGGAGGGCTTTTAAATCCAAAGGCTATTCAAATTTGATTGGTAAAACTAGTAGTGAGCTAGATTTAAGAAATCAACAAGCTGTTAAAGAGTTTTATAGTTTAGAAAATCCAGAAGTTGTTATTGATGCTGCTGCTAAAGTTGGCGGAATACTAGCAAATAATGATTATCCCTATCAGTTTTTGATGGAAAATATGCAGATTCAAAATAACTTGATTGATGGCGCATTTAAATCTGGAATTGATAAATTTATATTTTTGGGTAGCTCTTGCATTTATCCCAAGTTTGCTCCTCAACCGTTAAAAGAAGAATATTTATTAACGGATTCTTTAGAGCCTACTAATGAATGGTACGCTATTGCAAAAATTACAGGAGTAAAGGCTTGTCAGTCTATCAGAAAACAATTCGGTAAAGATTACGTGAGTTTGATGCCTACTAATTTGTATGGTTTTAACGATAACTTTGATTTAAAATCTTCTCATGTATTACCAGCTATGATTCGTAAGTTTCATGAGGCTAAAGAAAATAATCATAGTCCTGTAACTCTTTGGGGAAGTGGAGCGCCGATGCGTGAGTTTTTATTTGTAGATGACTTAGCACAGGCAGTTTTATATGCTTTAGAAAACAAACTTTCTGATTTTTTATACAATGTCGGTTCTGGAAAAGACATCACTATAAAAGAGTTGGCAGAAACTATTCAAAAAGCTGTTGGACATCGAGGAGAAATAATTTGGGATTTTTCAAAGCCTGATGGAACACCTAGAAAACTGATGGATGTTTCTAAAATGAAAGCTATGGGTTGGACTTATACAACAGAATTAGATAAAGGAATTGAAAAAACCTACAAATGGTTTTTAGAAAATATTAATAACTTTAAGGAAGTAAAATTATGAAAGTAGCACTTATAACTGGAGTAACTGGTCAAGATGGCTCTTATTTAGCTGAGTTTTTACTTGAAAAAGGATATATAGTTCACGGAATCAAAAGGAGATCATCCTCTTTAAATACTGAGCGTATTGACCATATCTATCAAGATCCTCATGAAGATGATCCAAGATTTAAATTGCACTATGGAGATTTAACGGACTCTTTGAATATAACTAAGATTATTCAAATGTGTCAGCCAGATGAAATTTACAATTTGGGTGCTATGTCACATGTTAAAGTCTCATTTGACGTGCCTGAATATGTTGGTCAAGTAGATGCATTAGGGACTCTTAGAATTTTGGAGGCTGTTCGCTTGCTAGGACTTGAAAAGAAAACTAGAATATACCAAGCATCAACATCTGAGCTTTATGGCGGTATGCCTGAGAATAAGAATGAGAAAGGTTTTTATGAAAAACTCACCTTTTTATCCAAGATCACCTTATGGTGTTGCTAAGATTTATGGATATTGGATTACCAAAAATTACCGTGAAGCCTATGATATGTTTGCTTGTAACGGTATTTTATTTAACCATGAGTCTCCAAGAAGAGGCGAAACTTTTGTGACACGTAAAATAACAAGAGCAGTTGCAAGAATAGCTTTAGGACAAAAAGATAAATTCTTTTTAGGAAATCTGGATGCTAAAAGAGATTGGGGTCACGCCAAAGACTATGTAAGAATGATGTGGATGATTCTTCAAGCTGACAAGCCAGAAGATTGGGTGATTGCAACGGGAGTAACAACCACGGTTCGTGACTTTGTTCGTTTTGCATTTCTAGAAGTAGGCATTATACTTCGTTTTGAAGGAACAGGTGTCAACGAAGTAGGAATTATTGATAGTATAGATTACGAAAAACAACAAAAAGCTATAAATCCAAATAACAAACAACAAACAACAAACAATGAACTACGACCTGAAATAGGAAAAGAAGTATTGTCCATAGACCCTACTTATTTTAGACCAACTGAAGTAGACTTATTAATTGGAGATCCTAAGAAAGCTAAAGAAAAATTAGGATGGGTTCCAGAGCATGATTTGGCATCTTTAGTGAAAGACATGATACAATCGGATATAAGATTGATGCAAGGTAAATAAGAATGACTAACGATGGTAGTCTAAAATATGACAAAAACTGAAACTATATATTATGAAAAACAAATTTAAAATTGGTATTATTGGGTTAGGCTATGTGGGTCTTCCGCTTGCAGTTGCTTTTGCTAAAAAGTACTCTGTTGTAGGCTTCGATATAAATCAAGAAAGAGTATCACAACTTAAAAATAATAAAGATCATACATTAGAAATAACTGATGATGAACTAAAAGAAGTTAATGTTGATAATTTTAATGGTTTTACCAAAGGCTTAATTTCAACTTTCAACCTCACTGATTTAGAGACTTGCAATTTTTATATAATCACTGTTCCAACTCCTGTTGATAAAAATCATAGACCTATTCTAACACCATTAATTAAAGCATCCGAGTCGGTTGGAAAAATACTTAAAAAAGGTGATTTTGTAGTTTATGAAAGTACTGTTTATCCAGGCGCTACAGAGGAAGATTGTTTGCCAATTCTAGAGAAAAATAGTGGGCTTAAGTTAAATGAGGAATTTTATTTAGGTTATTCACCTGAAAGAATAAATCCTGGTGATAAGCAACATACAGTGACTAAAATTAAGAAAGTCACTTCAGGTTCAACAATTGAAGCTGGAAAAGTTATTGATGAATTATACAAGTCGATTATAACTGCCGGAACACATTTAGCCCCAACAATAAAAGTTGCTGAAGCTGCTAAAGTCATTGAAAACTCTCAAAGAGATATAAATATTGCTTTTGTAAATGAACTCGCTAAAATCTTTAGTTTACTAGAAATAGATACGCAAGCTGTTCTTGATGCTGCAGGTACTAAATGGAATTTTTTACCTTTTAAGCCCGGTTTAGTTGGTGGACATTGTATAGGTGTAGATCCTTATTATTTAGCTCAAAAAGCACAAGAATCAGGTTATAATCCTGAAATTATTTTATCAGGAAGAAGAATTAATGAATCAATGGGAGGTTTTGTTGCAGATGAAGTAATTAAAGCATTGATTGAAAAAGGTTCTATAATTAAAAATTCAAAAGTCCTAATTTTAGGAATTACTTTCAAGGAAAATTGCCCTGATATTAGAAATACTGGTGTTGTTAGCCTTATTAATAGGCTAAACGATTTTGGACTTGATACTACTATTTATGATCCATGGGCAAATCCTTCTGAGGTAATTTATGAGTATGGTTTATCATCTATTACTGATTTACCTAATGAAAAATTTGATGCAATTGTTTTAGCCGTTGCTCATAATGAGTTTAAAGAATTAAATTTTGAAAAATTAAGAAATTCTGAAACTATTATTTATGACGTAAAAGGAGTTTTAGAAAACTACACACATAAATTATAATGGAACCAAATTTTAAATTAAGAAATAAAAATATATTAGTTACTGGTGGAGCTGGATTCATTGGTTCAAATCTTTGTGAATATTTACTCACTTGCGAGGCAAATGTTACTTGTTTAGATAATTTTTCGACAGGTCACAAGCATAATATTGAGGAATTTTTAGATCATTCAAAATTTACTTTAATTGAAGGTGATATTAGAAATTTAGAAACTTGTCAATCAGCTTGTAAAGGTCAAGAATTTATTCTCCACCAAGCTGCCTTGGGCTCAGTACCTCGATCACTACAAGACCCAATAACTTCCAATGAGGTTAATGTGTCTGGATTTTTAAACATGTTGATTTCAGCTAGAGATAAAAAAGTAAAGCGTTTTATTTTTGCCGCTAGTAGCTCTACTTATGGAGATTCAGAAAAATTACCTAAAGTTGAAGATGAAATAGGTAAACCTTTATCTCCTTATGCAATTACTAAATTTGTAAATGAACTCTATGCTGACATTTTTCAAAAATCCTATGGATTAGATTACATAGGATTAAGGTATTTTAATGTGTTTGGTCGTCGTCAAGACCCTAATGGAGCTTATGCGGCAGTGATACCTTTATTTGTAAAAAAACTTATGAATCATGAATCACCTGTAATAAATGGTGATGGTACTTATTCCAGAGATTTTACATATATCGATAATGTTATTCAGATGAATATCTTAGCGATGACTACAGAAAATGATTCATCCTTCAATCAGGTTTATAATACAGCAGTGGGCGATTGTACGACTTTAATTGAGTTGGTCAATTATTTAAAAAAATATTTAAGCGAGTTTAATTCAGAAATTATTAATATTGAAGTAAAACATGGCCCTAATCGTAAAGGGGATATACCTCATTCATTGGCCTCAATTGATAAATCGATAGAATTATTAGGTTATAGTCCAAGCCACAAGATAGAAAAGGGAATTAAAGAAGCTATTTCATGGTACTTTAAAAATTTAAGATAAATGGATACTATTAAAATAAGAAAATCAAAACTTCAAGGACAAGTAAAATTAAGTGGTGCCAAAAATGGTGCTCTTAAATTATTAACAGCTTCAGTTTTAACAGCTGATGACGTAACCATAAATAATTCTCCCAATAACTTATTAGATATGCAAGTGCATATCAAAATGTTAGAAAAAATGGGTAAAACCTGTCATATAATGCATGACAGCTTACTGATAAAAGAGAAAAAAATTAATCCTGAACTAATTTGGGATGAAAGATCGATAAGAAATTCTTTATTAATCCTAGGTTGTCTTACAACACGTTTTGGTGAGGGTAAAGTGCCTTTGCCGGGTGGATGTAAATTAGGAGATAGAAAGTTTGATTTGCATGTTATGATATTGAGAGCTATGGGAGCAAAAGTATGGGAGGAAGATGGTTATTTATGCACAAAAGCTGACGAGAAATTAAAAGGAGCTGACATTAAATTGTCTTTACGTTCTACCGGTGCTACAGAAAATGGAATAATGTGCGCCTCATTAGCTGTGGGTAAAACAACCATATGGAACCCACATATACGACCAGAGATTATTGATTTAATAGCAATGCTCAACAAAATGGGGGCAAAAATAAAAGTATACGGTCAGAAATGCATTGAAATTATAGGTGTTGATAGATTAGATGGGGTAACTCACGAATCTATCCCTGATAATATGGAAGCACTCACATGGACTATTGGTGCAGCAATAACTGGAGGAGATATCGAAATTTTAGATTTTCCTTTTAATCATCTAGAAATACCTTTTATTCAATTGCGAGAAAGTGGTTTAAAGTACTATAAAGGAGAAAATTCATTAATTGTTAAAGGTTGTGAACCTTATCCAGTTGAAATAAGTACGGGGCCGTATCCCGGCATAAACTCTGATATGCAACCTTTGTTTGGAGTTTTTGGTGCTATAGCTAATGGAGAATCTCGTATTGTAGATTTGCGATTTCCAGGTAGATATGCTTATGCACAGGAGTTTTCAAAAATGGGAGTAGATTGTGAAATTGAGGGAGATATGTTGAAAATTTTTGGTGGAAATAAATTAAAAGGTAATAAAGTTAGAGCATTAAACTTAAGAGCCGGTATAGCACTTTTGTTAGCGGGTATGACAGCTGAAGGAGAAACAGTTATTGAGGATGCTTGGCAAATTAGACGAGGTTACGAAAACCTAGAAGGTAAATTAAAAAGCTTAGGCGTTAAGATTTAATGAGTTCTTTAAAATCTACATATAAAAAGATCTTGTCAGATTATCCTGGTAATAATCCAACATTTCTAAAATGCATTATTGCTAGCTATTTAAATCCAAGCTTTAGTGTCCTGTTTTCTTATAGAGTTGGATGTTATCTGTATCATTCTAAAAATAGATTTTTTAGGATTCTTGCCTCAAGAAAAAGAATGAAATTAATTTTTAAAAAAAATTGTGATATTTCATTTTCTTCAAGTATTGGAAATAAATTGAGATTAGCACATCCTACTGGAGTTGTGATTGGAGCAAATGTTATTATAGGAAATAACGTTACACTATTTCAAAACGTTACACTTGGAAGTTCTGGTAAAGAAGGTAAAGACAAAAGTTATCCAATTATTGAAGATAATTCTATTATTTATGCTGATTCTATAATATTTGGAGGGGTTAGAATTGGAGAAAATTCAGTTATTGGAGCTAAAACTTTAGTGAATATCGATGTGCCACCTAATTCTCTAGCTGTTGGTATTCCTTGTAAAATAATTAAAAGAAAAAATGAAAAGCTTTCTTAGTGATACTTTTAGTATTGGAGTATCAAAAGTACTAATGATTATATTTGGTTTGACGACCTCTATTATAGTAGCTAGAGTTTTAGGGCCAGAAAAAAATGGTGTTATTGCTGCTTTAATGGTTTTCCCTTCACTTTTTATGTCATTTGGTTCTCTTGGAATTAGGCAATCCACAACTTATTTTTTAGGCAAAGGAATTTTTTCTGAAAATCAGATCAAAACAGCAATCACTCAAATTTGGATATTTACTTCGGTTTTTAGTATTACTTTTTGTTTTTTATTAATACGTTTTCTAACTAAATATGGAGAAAACTTATGGTTAGTAACTTTAGCTTTATTACCTATTCCATTTTCGTTATTCAATACTTATAGTTCCGGAATTTTTTTAGCAAAGAACCAAATTCAAGCTTTTAATAAAATCAATTGGATTCCTAAACTGATTATTTTTTTAATAATAATTTTTTTTGTGTTATGTTTAAAATTAAGTATTCAGGCTTATTTAATTGCATTAATTGGAGGTCCTGTTTTTATATTCTTTCTTCTGTTTTATAACAATAAATTTATTCAAGCATTTGATTTTAAGTTTAATTGGT
>Ga0129352_10021406_pt1 | contig 10793 bp, 8 predicted proteins | sample CPBNA1_6_FD_105429 | JGI IMG/M metagenome (GOLD analysis project Ga0129352, IMG submission 105429) | Freshwater to marine salinity gradient microbial communities from Chesapeake Bay, USA - CPBay_Sum_27_0.2_RNA1 (Metagenome Metatranscriptome) | ecosystem: Environmental > Aquatic > Marine >... | reverse complement strand
GTCCCGTCGTCGGTATAAGAACTTAATTCTAAGTTATCACCTTCATTCCAATTAGGTAAAGTAGTTAAGCCGGTTATAGTTAAATTATCTCCAATACCAATTTCTTTATCGCCATTATTTGAGGCAATATAAAAACTAATTATTTTTTCTATTTCGGTTACGCCACTTATTAATGAATTGTATAAATCTAAAGTAGGTGCTTTGGTTGGGGCTTTTTTAGCTACAGATAAATCATTTTCAGAAAAATTTCTAGTTAAATTAATAATATTACCATTAGCATCTTTTTCTATATATTGTACTAAAGTCTGCGTTTCAAAAACACCGTTTGTGTTAGGATAGGGAGTATTTGTGTATTTTTTAAATTTAGAAATATTTATTTTTCTTGGGGGGTTCAAATCATCTGTAAAAAACAGCATATCGTCAATTATGTCGATACCTGTTATTAGATTTTTTGAAGAAAAATTTAATACACTTTTTATGGAAAAAGAAAATTTTATTGTTATGTTTCCATATTCTTGCCCGCTATATTCTATATTTTTAAAAACATATTTTTTGTTTTCTCTTCTTAATATAGTATTTTGCGGTATTGATATATCTAATTTAGGGTCTTGTGATGATAAATTAATATTGTTATTTACTAATACTTCATCTATAGTATCATCTGGTATATTACCACATATTGTCTTTAATTGACTAGCTGTAATATTATCTAATACAAGTTCGTTATTTTCATTTGACTGAATTGTTAGCCCATTAATTAATTCAGAACTATTTCTTTTGGTATCTATAATTATAGGAACAACCGTTTTTTGAATTTGATCATATTCATATATGCCATCAATATTATCAGAAGTTACTATCCAGTATATTTTATCTTTAAGGCCGTAAGCTATTGACCCAATCGTTTGGGCATTAGAAAGCCCTAGACTAGTTAATTGTTTATTTCCTAATAAATTTTCAACCGCACCAGCGTCAGAACCCTCAGAAGAAGAAATGTGTATATTTAAAGCATCACGATAGGTACCATTTTTTACAAGGCGCTCATCGCGATCTTTATCCATCATTCCGGCTATGAATGTATGTTTTAATTCAGCCATGTATTAGTGTTTAATTTGTTTGGATTTGCCTCTTAACTCTTGAATGATTTCGCTTGGACTTAATTTTGCTAACCTTATTTTAGCGTTTCTAATAGCGGCTCTTTTTTCTTTTTTCACCCTATTAATTTGATATTCAGGAATGTTTGATTTAGATGACATTACCCCGTAGGATATTATTTTATATATAGCTTCTTCAGCAAACTTATGAATTCGCATATTTTCATCAGAATGTAATCCATCCGATATATACCTTAATACTATAGTTTGATTAGCAAGATCACTTGAAAAGCTTATTGTTCCAAATTTATCACTTATTATATAACTGCCATTTTTTGTTGCAGTGGTTGTGTCTAAGCCATATCTTTTGCCGTAGTCTATATTATGGCCATACCCTTCTTCTAATGAATCTACAGAATCTCTTGCTGAAGCTTGATTCTCATTACTTTGTCTAAAATTTTCAGCTGTTATTGAATCGCTTGTGGTTAATAGCTCCCCCTCTCCTCCAAATAAATAGCTATAATCAAAATCCTGATATATCATTTCAGGTAAATCAGTTAATTTATTTTTAGCAATAGTTCTTAAAATACCATGCTTATCCACAAAACTCACATCTACTAAATTAACATAATCGTGAGGTATAGGCATTGAAAGAGATGGACCTAAATCAATCTCTTGTGTTCTTATATTACCAAGCGTATCATAATTTAGCTCAGCAATTCCGCGCTGTGCATGATATAATACTTCAGCACGTTTTGCTTTTTTAATAATCTTATCATCACCTATTTGAGAAACAATAAAATTATTAATAATATCTTTTAACGTTATAAACTGATATGCACCTTGATCGCTAGAAATATCGTAATGTTCCGATGGTGGTAATTTTGCTAATGCCATTTATTATGATTTTTCTTGTGTTATTTTTTTATTATCCTTAGCTTCCCCTATTTGGGTTATATCAGGCTGTTTAATAATAACGCCAGCAAGAGTTAATATTTTATTAACCAAAGTTACTTCTTCTGAAGGGTGTAATTCAAAATCATTATGATCAGTTGAAGAAGGATTATACAGGGCGGTACCATTAACTGTTTTATAAGTCCAGTTTACAGTAGTAGGTGTTTTTACATAATTACAAGTTACCTCTTGCACAATGCTAGCGGGGTACACTTGTATTGTGTTATTTGTTCTTATATATACAGGGAATGATTCAGAGGGCGCGGTTAATGGAGAATTAAGCACGTAAAGAAATTCTTTGCTATTTACTTGTTCTATTTCTGTATAACCATATTGTACGCTACCTAATCTATATAAATTAGCAGGCAATTCATATAATTCATTAAAATAAATTAAATCAAACTCTTGTACTTTGAATAAATCAATTTTTTCTTTAATATTTTGAACTATATTTGCAAATTCATTATTTATTTCGCCTCTGCGATTATATTGATTTAAATCATAAAAATATTGCTCAAATATTTCGCTTTGAGCTTGATTAGCTAGAAGATTAAATTCCTGTGGGGTCATATATCCTCTGTTTTCTTTATTAAGTATTGCCAATACTGTTTGGTATACCGTATCTACACTAACCATACTATTTTTTTTATTATAATGAAGGGACCACCTAAAGTGGTCCCGCCACTATAAGATGATTATTTTAGTTTCTTTTCTATTGATTTATATATTTCAGTTCCTTCGTCTGTTTTAAAATAAGCAGCTAATGCTGAATATGGATTTTCATCAAAAGGTACTGACATTAATTTTTTATCGTTACTAGCCCAATGAAAAGATCGTTGGTCTTGCGATAAACGAATAATATTTGCCTCGGTTGCTTTAATGCCAAAATTTCTTAATTGAACATTATCGTCTTCGACTAATTCAATAAATAATCCGGGATTACGTTTTGCAAATAACAATAAATCTCTTTTAATTTCTGCTGTTGTCATTTTAGAAACAGAAGAGCCTTGTTCCACTCTTAGCACGGCTTCAGCATGTTCAATATTTAAATCTTTTGCTAAATTAAGGGCTGTAATTTCTATTTCTATATCAGCGAGTTCATCGGTAGCTTCTGCTACATTATCAACCTCATAATATGTTCTATCTTTTTGAGGATGATATAATGATAATAATTTTTGTAAAGCTTGATCAGATTTTGAAACAAATAATGATCCGTTTCTAAACACAATGTGCTTTAATGTTGAAAATCCTGATTGCTCATCAACAAAAGGAGACTTTTGATTTGAAGCATATCTTAATTCTCTTGCGTAGCCTTGTTCATCATCAAACCACATTAAAGGGTTTCTACTATGATGCTTTGAAGCTAACGTATACGTTATAGGTGATTTATCACCTTTTAAAACATAAGTTCTATCTTTAATTGCCCAGGAGCCATCTAAAGCTTCAGGTTGCTTTGTTTTTTTAGACATAATATAATATAATAAAATTGATAAAAAGTAAAGATAGAGGCGCCTTAAAGACGCCCCATCCTTACATTAGTAATTATGATTGAGCAACAGACTTGAATAATACAAAGTTGTTAGCACCTTGAACACATAAACATCTTTCTGACAAGAAGTTAACGTTCATTTCATCAGTTTCAGAAGTATAAACTCCACCTACAGATCCAGTGATCCAAGATTTCATTTTACGATCGTCAGCTTCAGAAGCACGGTAACGTACGTGTAAGAAAGGACGCTTAATGTTCTTACCTAATTGCTGATCGTATACAGTTGAAGTACCAGCAGGTACAAGTACACCATCAATATCTTCAGTAAGACCACGTGTAGCAGCATCATTTAAATATTTCCAGTCAGTTTTGTAGAAGTCATAAGAACCTCTTCTAAATCCGCTGAATCCTAAGTTAAGTGCCATATCTTCACTGTTGTTGAATACTCCATAAGAAGTTCCACCATTATAGTGAGCATTTACAGCTCCTAACATATCATCAAAAGCAAGCGCGGTGGCTCTATTCAAGAAAAGCATGTTTTCTTCGATAGCTCCCTGCTTGTCAAGATTCTTAAGAATTTCGTCAAAGTCTTGAAGCGCAGTTCTATCAGCTCCAGAGTTAGCTAAAGTAGCTTCACCTGAATTAAAGTTTTGATAGATATTCCCACGACCTTCGATAGCAGCAAAAAGACCTTCAGTACCTTTATACCCAGCATTTGCAGCTGATCCAGCCCCAGTAGCAGAAGCAAGTTCTCCTTCAACTACAGACATTTCAAGATAGTCTTCAAAACGAAGTCTTGTTTCATGCTCTGATTTTAAGTACCATAAGTATCCAGAAGCTCCGTTTTCAGTAGTAACTTCAACCCATCCAATTTGAGCAGCATCAGATCCTGAGATAGAATACTTATCTTTAATGATAATAGGTGAATTACTAAATTGCTCAAAGCCAGCGTCTACAGATCCGACCATACCGCTTGTTCCTTTACCAAATTCAGAACCATAAACAAATAGTTTAACAGCCCCATCAGTAATGCCAAGCCCAGCAAGATCAGTACCAGCGTAAGGAGCAACAACAATAGTATCAGCATCAGGAACGCTAGTCACAACAGCTTTTACAGTTGTAAGGTCTTGAGAAATAACTACTGTTTGCCCAGCTCTTACAGCATGTCCAACTTCAGTAATAGTACTTGTAGATGCAACAACAGTAGCAGCATCATAAGCAATATGTAATCTTCCTTGCTCTGACCAAATAACTTGATCTGAAGCAGAAGGAATTTCAGCTCCTACCATGCGTAAGAAAGAAGAAACAGAGCGATTTCCGTAACGCTCAACTTCCTTTTCGTATACGTCTGGTAAAAACTGTTGGGCGAAAGTTCCGCCACCAGTAGCGCTATCAAAAGTAAGATAGTTACCGGAAAAAAGTGTTTTAGTTGGTGTAGGCGTTAATCCCGCAGGAAACGATCCACCAGTTGCAAATAATCCCATTTTAAATTATTTTTAAGTGTTATTGTTTAATTTTTATACGTAGTTTAGAACTGTCATCACCACTTATAGCTCTTATTTTAAACCCTGAATCAGTTGTAACCGCTTCATGAGTACCACGCGGATTCATATCTACGTTTTTAGATTTAGCCATTTGATTTTTAATCGCATCAGCCCTACCTTGCTCATAAAAGTGATTTGCAATAGAATCAGCATTCATTGCTGTAAATAATGCTTTATGATAACCCGCTATATCTGACATTTCATTATTGTCGTTAACAAACCTGCTAACTAATGAATTAATGTCTGCTTGGGAATTTTTAACATTATTAACGTCTTTAACATTAAATCTATATTTTTTATCACCTACTTTATATTCAAAACCTTTGAAATTTTCGGAAAACAATTGATTTGTTTTTTCATTAAATACAGATCGCTGTTGTTGAGCAATTTGCTCTGATTGACTTTGTTCTTGTTTATATGTATTGTAAAACTCAACCGCCTCTTTTTGTTCTGGAGTTAACTTTGAACTTAACCTAAGATCATCGTAATATTTATTCTTTAAACTAGTAAGATTTGATTTAGCCTCAGCAATGCTTTCTTTTAACGCTAATTTTTTGCGTTTAATATCTCTTTCCTCTTCAATTTCTTCATCATATGAAAAAGTATCTTCTATTAAAAAAGAAATTTCATCTTCTGATAAATGAGGTTTAGATTGACGATAATATTCACGAAGCAAGTCCATGCTTTCCATATCGTCGTAATTTTTATTAAGATTTACATAATCTTCAAGCGTTCCACCTGTGTTTTTCATAAACTCAACTAATTTGTTGATGTTTTCAGGTAACTCATTGGTGTCTTGATTATTATTTACATCTTCCGCTTCTTCTTTAAGCTTATTTGGAATATCTTTTAGTTTATCCGCTAAGCTTGGTTGTTTTTCTACCGTTTCTTCATCTTGTACAAGTTCGACTGTTGGCACCTCATCGTCAGCGGTGTTACTTTCTCCGGTAACTGTTTCATCTGCTTCGCTGTCGTCTTTGTTTTGTATTTCGCTGCTAGTCTCGGATTCGTTGCGTACAGAAATCTCATCTGCGCTTTGCTCTTGAACGGCATTAGTTTCTTCTGTTTTAGGTTGTTTTCTTAAATCAATTTTGATTGTACCATCATCATCAGTTGTGATATTAGTATCATCATCTTTTGTTTCAATAACCGCGGTGTTAGCCGCTTCTTTTTGTTTTTTTTGCTTGTTGTTCAATTGTTTCTTGTACAGTTTCTTGTACATTTTCTTGTACATTTTCTTGTACAGTTTCTTCGACTTGATTAGTTTCTTCAGCCATGATAAAATATTATAAAATTAAAAAAAAATTGGGTATTACCTTGGTTCAAACATTTCTAAATTAAATCCACTACCCATAGTATCATTACCAGCAGATTCAAATTCTTGTTCACCTTTTCTGTCTTTGCGTTGTTCAATAAGCTTAGACTGTTGAGAAGCTTGTATACGAGTTCTTTCGTCTTTACGATCTTCTTTATATGCTTCTTTTTCTGTAAGCATTTCACTATCTTTATTTTTGATAGCCATATTAAGATCAAACTCATATTTCATAAGTTCTTTCTTAAGTTCTTTTTCTTGCTGCATTTTTTGCATTTCAAGATCATTTTCAATTTGAATTAGCTGAGCCTTTTGGTTTGTTATAGCTTCATTCTTTTGAATTTCCATTTGGGCAGCTACTTGCGTACTTTGGGAGTTTGCATTTGCTTGTGCTTGAATATTAGACTGTTGTATTCGTTGATCCTGATCTAGCTTTTTACGTCTACGAACTTTTAATAATTGATTGGCTAGTTTAATATTTTTAATTTCTCTAACATCAATAGCATCTTCAAGATATATTTGGTCTTTAGCTAATGCCTGTTGAATATTATTTTCGAGCATTTGTTTTTCTTCTTCATCAGGAGATAATTCAATAAAAATACCGAAGTCATGCAAATGCATATTTTTAATATCTTCTAGCGCTCCAACATTAAATCTACCAATACTAGAAATAAATGAATCCCTTGTTGGTGAGTATTCTAATACATCAGATATTCTCAAGCTAATTGCTTCTGCTGTTTTAGCAATAAGATATAGGCTTGACTGTAATATATGTCTTGTTGCTGTATTTGAGTTTGCTGCAGCTAATTTTTGTACTCCAACTAAAGCGTTTTTATCAGGCATTGATCCATCGCGTGCTTCATTTAATCCTGTTACATCTCGGATCATTTGCAAATAATAGTTATAAGTATTTATTAATGAACTTATTTTATTATTACCACCATTTGATGTTAATTCAGTAATTGGTACCCTGCCTGGGTTCATATCACCGTCAGTGGTCATTGATCTACCAATTACAGAACCTGTTTGAAAGAACATATTTAATGCCTCTTGAGGATTGTAGTTTGTGCCATTACCTAAATCAATTTCTGCAAGACCGTCTGCATCTAAATAAACCCCATCTGGAATCATTCTTGACATTACTTGCTGTAACTTAAGATGAGTTAATTGAATCATATCAGCAAAACCTGTAATACGACTTACAAGTGATTCAACTCTTCCTTTATATATTCTAGGCGCTACAATATTGTAATTCATCATTACTTTTGTTGTATCACTTTTAGGTCGAACCATATTTTTAGCAATTTCCCATTTAAGTAAATGTTTTGTTCCTAATACAAAAGCTCCATCATAAACTATATCTATAGATCTTGATTCTTTTGTAAATCTTGATCTATCGTCTTTAGGCGGATTAAATTGATCACTTTTGGGGATTGCTTTATCAGCACCGGATGCTGTTTTCTTTATTTTAAATACCTCATTATTATATGTTTTATAATTAAAATATAAAACCTGAATAGTATTTGCGTCTAAAACACTGTCTTCATTAATATATCTATTATGGGAAGCGGGTGTTTGAACACCTTGTTTTGACAATTCTTTAAGATCATCATCTGTTAAGTTTGGAAATTGTTGTTTTAATTCATTGATAGTAACAGATTTAACTTCACCAACATAATATATATCATCAAAATAAGGGGAGTCTGTATAAGAATATACTAAATCGGCTGGATCAACATATTTAATATTTATGCCTTCAGACTTATTAAAATCATTTTTTGTAGCTCCAATACCAATAACAGTTAAATCATAATTAACTCTTTTTCTTGTAAGATCAATATTATTATTATTAAATATTGTATTAATAGCTTGCTCTTCTGCAATTTCAATTGCTTGCTTATATTCAAGCTGCATATGCAATGATAATTCTTCTTCAGTTTCTGGTAATTTGCTTGGATCATTTGCAAATAAATCAATACCAAAGTCAGCTTTTATTTTTTCAGTTAGCTCTTTAGTCTGCATATCAACTAAAATAGACTCAACATACTTTGTTCTTTTTTGAACAGATGATGGGTCTTGGCTAAATGCTTTAATATCATAAAGCCTATCTGACATACCATTTACAACAATGTCTACAAACTTAGGAATAATTGGTACAGGTTTCCAATCTAAATTAAGATAAGACAAATCACCATTAATAGATAATTCATCTTTATATTTTTTTACAGACTGCTCGCCTCTAGCATAAAGTCTGAGTCTATGATATTCATCCCTATTAGAATAAAACCGTGTAGCGCCTGAGTCTCTTTTAAACCATTCGTGTTCAATAGCACGAGCTACTTTTAATCCGTATTCTAAACTAGCCTTCTCAGTATCGCTTGCTATTTGACTTGGAAATGAACTTTTTAAAATTGTTTCAGCCATGCTATTTAATTATTTGCGAATGCATTCCTTTATTATTAAATCTTTTAATCTTTATGTTTAAACCTTGTTTTTCATATTTAGGTTTTGGATGATATAAATGTCTATTGCAAGCCATAATAGCAAGCCCCGAACTAATAGCTGCATCATACTTTGTTCTTTTATTTATATCAAATTTTGCCCAGTCATTTAATGTTCTATTAAAATATATGTTTCCACTGTTGCCTTCGTCTGTATATCCAACATATTTATTTATATATGTTTCAATAGCCGCAGCGTGAGCTTGTTTTATATCTTCAGAGGTGTTGGGTATACCGCCTATTTCTTTTTCTGTTACAGAAAGCTTATTCCAAACTTTATCAGGTCTATTCATTGAAAACCCTCTATAACCTCTTCTTCTTAAATGATACAACAATCTAGGTTTATTATTTTCAGCCAGTATGGGCATTCCATAAAATACAATAGCCATCAAAACATCTTCAAAAAAAAATTTCCGCTGTTTGCGGCCTTGCTACATATTCTAAAAAAAATGTATGTGGTGGAGCATTTTCCATACTAAAAGTAGTTAGCCCGTGAAGTGCTCCTTTAGACCCAATTCCATCTGTTGTACCGGATATATCATATGAGTCACATCCAAATGCACCAATATGCTCGTTTCCGGGATGTTTTATACCATTCTTTAGTATTACATTATTTTGAATATTTTTATCTGGAACCCAAGAAATTAAAAACCTTCCGTTAGGATTTGGAGTAAATATTACTTTTGAATCTTTAATACCATTTTCCCAGCTAAACGATCCCTTTGTTACAAGACCGCTACGAATTGCATCTTCATTAAAATCAATTTGCTCGTATATTTTAGCTAGATTAAATATACTATTTTTAGCTTCATCACGGAATGCATGCTCTTCTGTTCTTGGAAACTGCCGATAGTATTCATTTAAACCATCACTGTCGTGTTTTAATCCTTCGACTTCGTTTTCCCAAAAGTTGATTACACCTGTATCAATGTATTGTTCATCAACTCCAATGACGGGTTGTTCTGGAGTATCAAAGACAGGGTATCCATGAGCATCAATGTATCCTTCGTAGTTCCATTCCATAGGTATGAACAGACTATATAATCCCGAGCTAGTCTGGCCATTGCGATTTCGTTTTGTGACATCTGAGTCATGATAAAGTTTTTTGAAGTTATCTCCTCCTTTTTCTAACGCATTGGATGTCGACCCCATCATACATTTACCAATAATTCTACTACCTAGTCGCAATGTAGTTTTTGTAACCCTCCAATTATTCAATATATTGTCAGGTCTTTCCCACTTACCTGATTCATCATGTACTAACAGCTTTAATTTTTCACCGTCATAACTGTTATCACCTGTGTTTTTCCAGTCTATTGTTGTATCAAGTCCCTCAAGTACCTGTCTTTCACTTTTTTCTGTAATCGATTTTTTAGTGAGTTTAGATGCTGGTACCCTGTATGCAAGCTCTGACTTTGGCCTGTCCATCCCGTCTTGTATTGGTTTGAAAAAGAACGGGTAGTTGACGGATATAGGTACCACTTTGTCTGTAAACATTTTCTTTGCATCTGCACCGGACTTAGATAATATTCCAAATCTGGCATCTGATGTAATTGTAGCTTGGTTAACAGTTTCTGCTGATGACATAAAGCTAAATCCAGACCGTCTATTCTTGAGGTAGCACATTCCATAGCATCTTTTATCTGCCTTGCATGCTTCCCAAAATATAAAGAATAATCTGTTTGCTTCTCTATAATCTGGTCGCCCAACATCAATCTTGGTCCACTGCAAGTACATATAGTGAGTGCCAGTAATATAAGTAGGAATACCTTTGTTATTGAACCAATAACCTTCGTCGCGTTTGGTAAATTCTCTATCAATATATGCATGCCACTTTTGTTTAAATTCATCTGGATAATCTCTCCAATCAAATATACTCTTTACTGATTTAAGTTCCTT
>Ga0129352_10288898_pt1 | contig 10848 bp, 20 predicted proteins | sample CPBNA1_6_FD_105429 | JGI IMG/M metagenome (GOLD analysis project Ga0129352, IMG submission 105429) | Freshwater to marine salinity gradient microbial communities from Chesapeake Bay, USA - CPBay_Sum_27_0.2_RNA1 (Metagenome Metatranscriptome) | ecosystem: Environmental > Aquatic > Marine >... | reverse complement strand
TTTTTAAGGGCACTTTCTAGAACTTTTTGTGGAATTCTTTGATAAACTTTTTTCAATGAGCTACCAGGTCTACCCGGAGAAAAAACTTGAAATTTCAAATGGCCTACCGACCATGAATCGATTTTTATATTTTTAGCATTAATGACAATTAAATAATCACCTAAATCGCCTGATGGATCGTAATCGACTTTATGTTTTCCTTGTAAAATAATTGAAATAAGAGTAGCAATTCGTCCTAAAGTTTTTTCATTTGCATCTATAATATACCATTTTTTTGTAGTGTAATCTGAACGCGAAATATATGTATTATTCATATCTTATTTTTTTAAATTAATTAAAAACAAATTATTTTAAAATTATTCCTAATTTAGTTTTGAGAGTTACAAAGACTTCATCCGCAGATTTTCTCCCAAAGTTTTTGAGTTGTTGTAGTTTTTCGGGAGAATATTCTAATAAATCTCCTATTGTATGAATTTGAGCTCGTTTTAAACAATTATATGCACGAACTGATAATTGTAATTCTTCAATTGCAATATTAGTATAAGGATCTATTGAAATTGAAGATTCATTTTTAGAAGACGGGGTAATTTTAGAACTTAACTGATTTGTTACTAAGTTATTAAATAAGTCAATAATTGAATGTGATGCTTTAAAAATAGCTTCTTCTGGAGTAATACTCCCATTTGTCCAAATATCAAGAAGTAATCGCTCCGAGACATTTTTTGAATTATCGTATACCGTTTCGACTTTAAAATCTACTTTTTTGATAGGCATAAAAATAGCATCCATTTCTATAAAATCTTCTGATTTTTCAGAAAAAGTTTGTCCAGCTAATTTATAACCAGTTCCAGGTTCAAATTTGAGTTCAATCTCAACTGTATTATTTGTAGAAATAGTTGCAATATAGTGATTTGGATTTATAATCTTTAAATTTTCTGGTAATTGAATTGAATTGGCTGTAATAATTGCTGGACCTTGAACTTTTAGATGTCCGACTTGAGAGTCTAAAGTTTCACTTTTTAAAATAACACCCTTTAAATTTAATAAGATTTCTAGAATGTCTTCTCTAACTCCTATAATTACTGAAAATTCATCTCGTATTCCTGCAATGCGAATCGCTGTAATACAAGTACCACTTAAATCACCTAATAATACCCGTCGTAATATATTTCCAATAGTAATTCCTTGACCGGAACGTAAAGAATTTATTAGAAATTGTCCATATAAAATACCAGAGTCAAATCTTTCTGATTTCAGGCAGTTTATATAAGGATAGTTCATACTTTAAACTCATTTTAAAATTTTTAGAAATAATATATTAAACACGACGTCGTTTTGGCGGACGACATCCATTATGTGGAACAGGGGTAATATCTTGAATCGAAATAATATCAAATCCTACTCCTTGAATTGATCTAATTGCAGTTTCGCGGCCAGAACCCTGTCCTTTTACTAAAATTTCAACTGTTTTTAAACCGAGATTTAAAGCTTCAAAGGCTGCTTTTTCTGCTGCTGTTTGGGCAGCAAAAGGAGTACCCTTACGGGCTCCTTTAAAACCTGAACTTCCAGCGGATGCCCATGAAATGGTATTTCCAGCTAAATTTGTAATAGTTACAATCGTATTATTAAAAGTTGAATTTATATGAATAATACCATTGGTAAATTTATTTTTATCTTTTTTAGATCCTATTTTTCGAATTTTTTGTATCATATTTAATAAAACGTTATTTTAATTTAATGAGTTCAAATATAATATTATTTTCTATTTTTTCTTACCAGTAACAGTTTTTTTCGATCCTCGTCTTGTACGAGCATTTGTACGAGTTCGTTGACCTCGAACAGGTAAACTATTTCTATGACGTTTTCCTCTATGACAATTGATTTCATTTAATCGTTTAATATTTAAACCAGTAAAACGACGTAAATCACCTTCCAATAACAATTCACTTGTTTCTACTATGGTTTTTAATGCAATTGTCTGCTCATTGGTTAAATCTTCTGTACGAGTTTCCAAATCTATATTGGCTGACTTAACAATATTTTTTGCCGATGTTAATCCAATTCCGTAAATATAAGTCAGTGCATATATAATTTTTTTATTTCTTGGTAAATCGACACCTATTAATCTTATCACTTTATTAACTCCTTTAAATAATTAGCCTTGACGTTGTTTATGTTTCGAATTAGAGCAAATTACCATAACTTTCCCATGCCGTTTAATTACTCGACATTTATCACACATTTTCTTTACTGAAGGACGAACTTTCATCTTAAGTTTTTTTTAAATAAATATAATTTTAATATGTTTAATTGAACATATCATTATACACATTGGATAATAATATACTGCGAATTTCTCGAGATATATCAAGAACTACACCCACTAAAATTAATAAAGATGTTGTTCCTAAACCATTAAAACTCGATAAATGCAAGATTGTTTCAATTAAATTTGGAAGTGTTGCTAATATAGCCAACATAATTGCACCTAAAAAGGTAACACGATTCATAACTTGTTTTAAGTAGAATGTAGTTGCTATACCGGGTCTTACACCTGGTATACTTACAGCCATTTTTTGTAACTCATTTGAAATATCTTTAGGATTAAGTACAATAGTTGAATAAAAAGAACTAAAAGTCAGGATTAATACAAAATAAAAAAGCCAATACAGAAACTTTGATGATTGTATTACGGCTGGAAGAGTTATTATTGGTAATAATCCTAGAGTACTTACATAATTCGGTAAAACAAGAACTGCTGTAGTTAATATAATTGGCATAACACCTGCTTGATTAAACCTTAATGGAATATAATTATTTTTAGGTAATTCTGAAAAAATCGGTTTTGTTTGACCTAACTGTCTTGAAGAAATTAATGGAATAATTCTAGCACCTTCTTGTAATAAAACGATCCCATAAATTGCTAAAAAAAATATTATTGTAATAAATATATAGGATAAAATGTTTAAATTACTTGTATTTTCTAATATTAACTTTTTCCCAATATTGGGTAAACTAGATACAATATTTGTATATATTAATAATGAAGGACCATTACCCAAACCATATTCCGTTATTAATTCACTTAACCATAAGACAATCATAGCGCCAGTTGTTAACCAAAAAATTATTTCAACTGCTAATAGTAAATTCCAATTAAATAGTGCTCGTTTCAAATATATAGCGATACTAAAACTTTGAATTAAAGCCCAACCTAACGTAATAAAACGAGTTATTCTAGTAATAATTCGTCTTCCTTCACTTCCTCGTTCTTTTTGTAACTTTGAAAAGTTAGGAAGTAAACTGATTAACAGTTGCATTAAAATTGATGCATTTATATATGGAAAGATATTTAGCGTAAATAATCCAACTACAAAAGTATCTTCACCTGAAAATGTACTTACTAAACTCTTAGTAATGGCATGACGTTGAATATAAAAAGCTAAATGTCCATGATTAATACCAGGAACTGGTAAAAAAGTACCAATTCTAATAAAGATTAATATACCTAAACTTAAAATAAGTCGTTTAAATAAAATATTCTTATCATCGATTTGTTTCGTTTCCATTGTCGTATCTTTTAAATTTAAACATTTTTGTTTTTGACTTAGTCTAAGACAATATCGCGTTTTTTTGAAACTTGGGATTTTGTTGTTAACTGTTTTAATGCAATAATAGACGCACGAGCATTATTTAATAAATTATCAGAACCTAATTGTTTTGCAATTACATTTTTAATACCAGCAACTTCTAAAACCGTGCGTACTGCTCCACCAGCAATAACTCCAGAACCTTCTATAGAAGGTCGCATAATAATGTTACAAGCCCCAAATTTTCCTATTACATTATGTGGAATACTTAATGATTTAGTAATAGGAATTTTGATCAAGTTTTTTCTTGCATCTGTTTTTGCTTTTTTAAATGCATTAACAACATCATCGGCTTTAGCTACACCAACACCAACTTGCCCATTTTCATCTCCAATAACAACTATTGCTCGAAAACTTAATTTTTTTCCACCTTTTGTTACTTTTGATATACGACTGATTTTTATTAATCGCTCGACAAATTTTATTTCATTTCCAGTATCTTTACGGCGTGGAGTTTTTTTTAATTTCTTTACTTGTTTTATATTGGTACTCATAAAAATTTATTAAACTTATATTTTAAAAGCTATTAATTAAAATTCTAAACCTGCCGATCTTGCCCCTTCGGCTAAGGCTTTTATTCGTCCATGATAAATATATGGACCTCTATCAAAGACAATTTGTGTAATGTTTTTTTTAAGACTTAATTCCGCTAATTTTTGACCAATTAATCGTGCAGTATCACATGTACGACCATTTTTAATTTTGCGTTTAATTGCTCGATCTAAACTTGAGCAAGAAATCAAAGTCGTAGCATTAGAATCGTCAATAATTTGCGCATAAATATTTTCATTTGAACGGTAAACTGACAATCGAGGTCTATTTTCATTTCCTTTTACTGACCCTCGTAAACTTTCACGTTTCAATCGTTTATACATATCAGGTTTTAATTTCTTATTCTTTCTTTTTAGTCGCCATAAAACCTTTTTTGAAAATTTCATATTTAGATCTTTATAATAATTCTATTTTTAAAACTTTTATTAATTACTAATCTTATTTTTTCCCTGATTTCCCTGCTTTTCGTTTTACGATTTCTCCTTCATAAATAATACCTTTTCCTTTATAAGGTTCCGGAGGACGCCATGAACGAATATTTGAAGCAAATAATCCTAAGTTTTCTTTATCACACGCTTTTAAATTAAGTATAGTATTTTGATTAATTTCGACAGAAATACCTTCTGGGATTTTCATTTCAACTGGATGACTATAACCTAAATTTAAAATAATAGATTGACCCTGAACAACTGCTCGATATCCAACACCTCGTAACATTAAGGTTATTTTAAATTGTTCGGATACCCCAATAACCATATTATTGATTAATGTACGATACAAGCCATGTAAAGAACGATTTGTTCGAATGTCATTTTTTAAGGCAATCATTAACATTCCTTTGTCCTGAATTACATCAATAACATCTGGAATTGTTTTTTCTAATGTACCAAATTTCCCTTTCACTCTAATTATATTCTGATTATAATTAACATCTACATTTGCTGGTATTTTAATCGGTAATTTTCCAATACGTGACATATAATAATTCCTCTTACCAAATATAACATAAAACTTCGCCACCAATGCCAAGTTGTTTTGCTTTTAAATTTGTCATCACACCTTGAGAAGTTGAAATAATAGCAATACCTAAATTGCCTAAAACTTTTGGTAAATTCTTTGAATCAGCATATACTCGTAATCCTGGTTTACTTATACGCTTAATTTTAGAAATAACAGGTTGTCGTGATTTTTCTTTATATTTTAATGAAATCAGAATATAATGAAATGAATTTTCTTTATACGATTCAAAATCTTCAATAAAACCTTCTTGTTTCAAAATAGAAGCAATAGCTAAACACATATTTGTACTAGGAATCTGAACAATTTGATGTTTCACTTGATTTGCATTGCGAATTCGCGTTAACATATCTGAAATGACATCTGTTACCACAATTTTCTCCTTTTAAATTTTTTAGTTATATATCTTTTCTTTAACTACTCTTGTGACCATCTTTTTCTACGTAAATGTTTTTTTCGATCCCAAATTTGATTTATCTCTTGTAAAGATAATGATTTTTCATAATAACCACAATCGTTCAATGGAAATCTTAAAAATTTAAATAAGATCATTCCATTTAAAATTTTCGTAGTTAATGGTAACTTTTGAGATGAAGAAGATAATACGAGACTAATAGTTAAACCTTGTGTTTGTTCAACATCTTCATAATTAATTTCCGGGAAAATTAATTGTTCTTTTAATCCTAAGGTATAATTGCCTGCTTTATCAAAACTTCTAACCGATAAACCACGAAAATCACGAATTTGGGCAAAAGTAAAAAAGATTAACTTAGCAAGAAATGCGTACATTTTTTCTCCTCTAAGCGTTACTGTTAAACCTAACTCCATATCTTCACGAATTTTAAATCCAGCAATTGCTTTTTTTGCTCGTGTAATTATTGGTTTTTGACCAGTGATTTTTGTAACTTCTTCAATATTTTTTTTTAAAATATTATTATTTTGAGCTGCTAACCCTAAACTTCTATTAATTTGAATTTTTTTTAGTTTAGGAATTGTATGTGGATTTTTATAAATATTCGAACTATTTTGTATTAAAACTGATCGTATTCCTTGATTATATTCGTCTTTTATATTTGCTAAAAGACAATTTATCTCTGTTATTTCTTGTAATGAATTATGATTACGCATAGAATTAAGATAATTTTGAAATTAATTTTGCATTTGAATGATGAATAGGTGCTTCTATCTGTTTTATTTCTCCTATTTCATTTTCTTTGTTAGGTCTAATATGTTTGAATTTAAAATTTATACCTTTGATTAGAATTTTTCCTGTTTTAGGATATATTTTTGTAATTTCTCCTGTTTTACTTTTTTCTGAACCACTTATAATTTTAACATTATCACCAATTTTTAAAGGTATTTTTTGACTTTTCAGCATTTATAAAACCTCCGGTGCTAATGAAACAATTTTTGAAAAATTCTTTTCTCGAATTTCACGTGCAACAGGTCCAAAGACACGAGTTCCACGTGGATTACTATCTAAGTTTACAATTACAGCAGCATTATCATCAAATCTTATAAACATACCATCTTGTCTTCGAATGGTTTTACAGGTACGTACAATTATTGCACGTACAATATCTGAGCGTTTAATTGGCATATTTGGTATAGCCTCTTTAACCACCCCAATAATGGTATCACCAATTTTAGCATACTTTCGATTTCCGCCTAATACTCGAATACACATAATTTTTCGAGCTCCCGTATTATCTGCTACTGTTAATAATGTTTGAGGATAAATCATAAAATTTGACTTTAACTAATTAAAGATGTTTTTGAAATAATTTTAACTAATTTCCAACGTTTCCGTTTACTTAACGGCCGACATTCTTGAACTAAAACTTGATCGCCAACGTTACACGTTCCTATATCATCATGAACTAAATATTTTCTTGTTTTCACCATAGTTTTTGAATAAATCGGGTGTGAATAACGATTCTCTACTTTTACTACTATAGTTTTATTCATCTTTGTGCTTACTACGATACCAATTTTTTCTTTTACTGGCATTCAATTTTCCTTTCTAATTTATAAATTAAAAGTACTTTTCTAACGAATTGTTAGCTATTTATTGTTTGTTAAATTAATCAAAAAATTTGTTTGTTTTTGTTCAATTAAATCTAACCTTAATGTTAGAAGTGTTTTTAGATGAGCTAAATCACGTTTTTTAAATTTAATTTCGTGTGATTTAAAGGGTTGTCGTGTTGCTTTTTTAAATTGTAAACTAAACAATTCTTTTTCTACTTTTCGAATTTTTTCAGAAATTTCAGTATTTGATAAGGTTTTAAGATTTTCAAATTTAGATAATACCATAGTTTATTTAATATTATTTTTATTAATAAATTTGGTTTTTATAGGTAATTTATATGCGGCTAAATTTAATGCAGCTCTTGCAATTTCTTCAGGTACTGATCCAATTTCAAATATAATAGTTCCCGGCTTAATCACAGCTACCCAATAATCGACTGCACCTTTACCTGAACCCATTCGAGACTCAGCTGCACGCGCTGTAACAGTTTTATCGGGAAAAATTCGAATCCATAAAGATGCGCCACGTTTTGTATAACGTGTAATTGTTCGACGTGCGGCTTCAATTTGTCGAGATGTAATCCAAGTTGGTTCTAGAGCTTGTAAACCATATTCTCCAAACGATATTTGATTCCCACGTGTTGCTTTACCTCGCATTCGTCCTCGATGAAATTTTCTATATTTTGTTCTTTTTGGACTTAACATAATAAATGAATTTGAATATTTTTATTTAAGTTTAATAGTTTAAATCTTTTTATTTAGTTAATATTTCGTTTTTGAATAACCAAACTTTAATGCCTAAAACTCCATAAATTGTATTTGCTTCTTTTACTGAATAATCGATATCAGCACGCAATGTTTGTAATGGTACTCGACCTTCTCTTATCCACTCACTTCGAGCAATTTCAGCTCCATTTAATCGACCTGAAACTTGAATTTTAATACCACTTACATTATCTTCTTGAGCAATTTGCATAGCTTCACGAATTGCACGTCGAAAAGCAACTCTTTCTTCTAACTGTTTAACAACTAATTCAGCAATTAAGGGAGCATTTAAATTAACTTTCTCTATTTCTACGACATTAATCGTAACTTGACGATTATTTGGCAAAAATTTTTTAAGAGTAGTTAATAAATTTTCAATTCCCAATCCATTTTCACCTACAAGTACTCCTGGGCGTCCAGTTTCAATAATTAAGTGAATTTGATCACTTAACCCATTGCGATTTATTTGAATATTTGAAATACTTGCAGCTCTTGAAATTTCATTAAAATATGTTCGTATTTGATTATCTTCTTTTAATAAAATTGCATACTGATTAAAATTAGTATACCAACTTGATTTATGGTCTTTTATAATACCTAATCGAAATCCTAATGGATGTGTTTTTTGACCCACAGAGTTTATCCTTTTTATTAAATATAATTTTGTCAACTTGTTTCTTAACTATTTTTTAGAATAACAGTAATATGACAAGTTGGTTTTAAAATTTTATATGCTCTGCCTTGAGCACGTGGTCGAATACGTTTTAATTTTGGACCTTCGTTTGCAAAAACTTTATCTATAATCAATTTCTTTTTATCCAAATCATGGTTATGTTGCGCATTAGCTGCAGCCGAATGTACAACTTGCCAAATAGGACCACCTGCATCATAAGGTAAAAATTCTAAGATCATTAAAGCTTCTTGATATGATCGTCCACGAATTTGGTTTAAGACTCGTCGTACTTTTTGAGGAGACATTCTTATATATTTAGCTACTGCTTTTACCGATTCATTTTTAGACATAAACTACTTCCCATAAATTTTAATTGATTTAATTTGTTCAATGTATTTACCATAATGGTTCTTTTTTTGTTGGAAGATCTTTATATTCAAAACCTAAAACTAAAATGATATAGTAATGGAACTTCAATGTTTCATGATTTTGATTTTGAAATTTATTAAAATTTGGTACTTTTTTAATATAAATATCGTCAATCCATAATTTTAAAAGATTTGCATAATGGTTATTCTCAACATAAATAACTGTGGAATAAAGCATTTCTATAAGATAATTTCGTTCAAAAAGATTAGAAATTCTTTCAACATTTTCAAGTGCTTTATAAAAAGATCGTTTTCGAATATCTTTAAGAGTTTTTGTTACATTTGCAGATATTTGAAAATTATATTTTGCAGAAATTCTAACATATGCCATTGTCAGTGTCCCCTGTGAAAGAGGTGAAAAGCAAAAGTCTTTACATCTTGGATGTTTTAATAATTTTGGCATAATTTTACTTTTTATCGTTTTGTTTTTTTATCAGTTTTAATATGAGATTTAAACGTTCGAGTTGAAACAAATTCTCCCAATTTATGTCCGACAAATTGATCTGCAATAAAAATTGGTACATGTTGTTTACCATTGTAAACAGCAATTGTGTGACCAACCATATTAGGTAATATGGTTGAACTACGAGACCAAGTAATAATTGTTTCTTTTTTATTAGTTAAATTTAATTTGTCAATTTTTTTTAGTAAAGGATACGCAATAAAAGGGCCTTTTTTTAGTGATCTTGACATGTTTTAAAAAATTAAGATAAATTTATTTAAGATGATAATTATGAACAACGACGAAGAATGTAAAGAGTACTTATCCGTTTTGTTTTTCGAGTTTTTATACCCAAAGCCGGTTTACCCCACGGAGTCAATGGTCGAGTTCGTCCAATTGGCGCACGACCTTCGCCACCTCCATGTGGGTGATCACAAGGGTTCATCACAGACCCACGTACAGTTGGACGTTTTCCTAACCACCGGTTTCGTCCAGCTTTACCACTTCGAACTAAAAAAGCATCATTATTACTAATTTCTCCAATAGTAGCAAAACATTGTTTTCGAATTAAACGAATTTCTTTTGACGGTAAACGTAATGTTACATAATTTCCTTCTTTGGCTAATATTTTAGCTGAGGTCCCGGCTGCACGAACAATTTGGCCTCCATGATATGGTATTAACTCTATATTATGAACCGTTGTACCTAAAGGAATATCACTTAAAGGTAAAGCATTACCAATAGAAATTGATATATTAGAACCTGAGTTTACTTTATCTCCTACTTTTAAATTATTTGGATGCAAAATATAACGTTTTTCTCCATCTGTATAGTGAAGGAGTGCAATCCGTGCATTCCGGTTTGGATCATATTCAATTGATGCGACACGAGCTTCTATATTATGCTTATTACGTCGAAAATCAATTGTTCGATACTTTTTCTTATGTCCACCACCTCGATGCCGAATTGTAATAACTCCTCTATTATTTCGTCCTTTGGCTCTATGATTTTTGCAAATTAATTTTTTCTCAGGTTTATTTTTTGTAATTTCACTAAAAGAAGATAGTGCGCGATTTCGTGTTCCAGGTGTATATGCTTTATATAAGCGAATACTCATAAATTTATTATTATGTATGTATATATCTAATTTTTAATTTTCTGCAAATAAATTTATTGTATCTCCTTTTGATAAGGTTACAATTGCTTTTTTATACTGTGATTTCCAACCTATGTATTTACCTACTCTTTTTTTCTTTTTAGGTAAATTACAAGTATTAACTTTTAAAACTTTCA
>Ga0129352_10304626_pt1 | contig 10976 bp, 11 predicted proteins | sample CPBNA1_6_FD_105429 | JGI IMG/M metagenome (GOLD analysis project Ga0129352, IMG submission 105429) | Freshwater to marine salinity gradient microbial communities from Chesapeake Bay, USA - CPBay_Sum_27_0.2_RNA1 (Metagenome Metatranscriptome) | ecosystem: Environmental > Aquatic > Marine >... | reverse complement strand
TTGAAATGAAAAAAGCGCAATCGCAGATCGCGTTGGCCGTCGTTGATCACGACTTCCAGTCCCCGACTGCGCCCGAAGGTTACTTTGCTACCAAGGACCTCGCCGTCTACTAAGCAATCGTCTCCTGCTCGCAGCCCAGCCAAAGGCGTTACCTGTGACCTGTCCTGATATCGCGCTGGTAAGTGAATGAGCAAGTCCAGCAAACGAAAAATACCAAGGCGCCCTAGGCTCTCTTGCAGCTTGGGGCCGATGCCCTTCAGTTGCGCAACACTGCCCTGTGGATCCACTGACATCGCCAATGCTCTGTGAGGTCTGTCCTAGTTCAAAACCATGATGGCGTCGCTTTCGATTTGGGCGCCCTTTGGTAGCGCGGATACTTCTACCGCAGCGCGAGCGGGATAAGGCTCGTCAAAATACTGAGCCATAACCTCATTCACCAAGGCAAATTGACCCAGATCGGTTAGGTAAACAGTGAGCTTGACGCAGTCGTTAATGCTGCCTCCGGCGGCCTTGGCGACGGCATCAATGTTTTTGAACACTTGATGGGCTTGGGCCGCAAAATCATCACTGACGAGGTCGGCATTTGCTGGGTTACCAGCCGCCGCCAGGGGAATCTGCCCAGATATAAACACCAGCTGTCCTGGCGCCGTCTTGACGGCTTGGGAATAGGTACCGATAGCACTGGGTGCACTGTCTGTAGAAATGATCTCGCGGCTCATGAAATTTCCTGATGTTGTTGCAAAAGCGGAAGACTACTAGCTGACTCGTCTGGCCACATTGATAACAGCACTGATGCGACGCAGTCTGCGCATTACCGAGGCTAGATGATCCCGGCTGCGCACGGTAATTCCAACGTTGACGGTACTGATTTCAGCATTGCGCTCTTCGACATTGATGCTTTCAACACCGGCATCGCTGGATGTTATTTCCGCCGCGATCTCGGCCATGATGCCTTTGCGTCGCCTGACATTCACCCGTAATGTCGTTGGGAATTCGCCTTCTACTTTCGATGTCCAGCGTGCGGGCGTAATTTCATGGGGGGTGCGGCGGCGCACCTCGCTTAAGTTCTTGCAGGTTTCTATGTGTACCACGAACCCTTTCCCGGGCGTCATTTGCCCGACAACATGATCGCCGGGCAGCGGGCTGCAGCAGCGGCCATAGCTGACTACTAGGCCTTCGCCACCGGCGATGGTAACCGGACCGGCACCCTCTACAGCAATGGCTTGATAGTCAGGGTTGTCTGCAGAGAGCAATTTCTGGGCGGCCAGATGGGCAGAGACATCCCCACTGCCAATAGATTCCAGCAGTTCATCCAGCTTGCGTACTCCTAATTCGGAAAACACCCGCCGCAAGCGGCGAAAGTCTAGGTCATTGATGCTGGTGTTGGCGGCGCCCAGAACACGATTCAGGAGCTTTCTGCCTAAGGCCACAGACTGACTTGCGTGTTGGTGTTTCAGTTCGCTGCGAATAGCTGAACGTGCCTTTGATGTAACGGCAAAGTTGAGCCACGCTGGGTTGGGCATGCCATCCGGCGCGGTGATGATTTCGACTTGCTGTCCGCTTTGTAGCCGCTGAGACAGCGGCGCTAACTGACCGTCAATGCGGCAACTCATGCAGTGATTGCCCACAGCCGTATGCACACTGTAGGCAAAATCCACTGGGCTAGCCCCCCGAGGCAGTTCCAGAATCTTACCCTTGGGAGTGAAGACATAAACTTCGTCTGGGAATAAATCGATTTTCAAACTTTCGATAAATTCCATGGGGTTGCCAGCCCGACTTTGTAGTTCCATCAAGTCCGACACCCACTGCCGGGCACGCTGCTGGCTGGATTCGAATTCTGTGTTTGAGCGGTACAGCCAATGCCCGGCGATGCCGTTTTCAGCCACGGCTTGTTGCTGTTTGGTGCGAATTTGCACTTCGATGGGCGCGCCTTGAGGCCCCATGAGCGTGGTATGCAGTGACTGGTAACCGTTCACCTTTGGAATAGCGATGTAGTCCTTGAAGCGCGCGGCTAGTGGGCTGTAGAGACTGTGGACAACGCCCAAGGCGCGATAGCATGCGTCGGGCTGATCGACAATGATGCGAAAGCCAAACACGTCCATGATTTCCGCAAAGGACTTGTGTTGGGTTTTCATTTTGCGATAGATGGAAAAGGTGTTTTTCTGCCGTCCGATGACGTCGCTGACAATGCCCTCCCGGTTCAGCGCTGCCACTATGGCGGTTTGGATCTCATCGACCATGGCGCTGCGGTTTCCTCTGGCGGCTTTCACTGCGCGAGCGATCAAGTCTGAGCGCAAGGGGTATAGTGCTCGAAACGCCAGTTCCTCTAGCTCACCCTTGATGGTTTGAACCCCTAGGCGGTTGGCGATAGGCGCATAGAATTCCAGCGTTTCTCTAGCAATACGTTTGCGTTGAGCATTCGACATCACCCCGATGGTGCGCATGTTGTGTAGGCGATCGGCCATTTTCACCATGATTACGCGAATGTCCTTGGCCATGGCCATGGCCATTTTTTGCAGGTTCTCAGCCTGTGCCTCGTCTCGGCTGGTAAAGATCTTGCTGAGCTTAGAAACTCCGTCGACGATGTCGGCCACAGACGAGCCAAAGATCTCCCCCAAACCTGCGCGGTTCACGTCTGAGTCTTCGATCACGTCGTGAAGCAACGCGGCCATCAAGGACTGATGGTCCATGTTCATGTTGGCCAGAATTTGGGCAACTGCAGTGGGGTGGCTGATGTAGTCGTGGCCGGTGCGACGGCGCTGACCTAGATGGGCTTTGCTGGCGTATTCATGAGCGTGGCGAACCAGCGCCCGCTCCTCTTCGTTGAGGTAGCCGAGGCTGGCAATTAGTGAATCGATGGTGGCCGGAGCCGCTACGTCTTGACGTTTCGCCTCCGCCGCCAGTTGGGCGACAACGTAGGACTCTTGTCGAGTCTCAGCCTGCGGCAGGCTCATCGTCTCCTAGCCTGTTGGCGTCCAGGGTTGCGATGCTGAAATCCGTTTGGACCTCTTCATCGTCTGGCGAAATTTCCTGGCTGTCTAGCAGTTCGTGACTCATTACGCCCTTGGCGATTTCTCGCAGCGCGACGACTGTCGGTTTGTCGTTCTCTTCATCAACTAGTGCTTCGGTATTGTAGTTACGCAAAGCACGGGCACGGCGACTGGCTAACATCACTAAGTCGAAGCGATTGTCTACGTGATCCAAGCAGTCTTCTACAGTTATGCGGGCCATAAAGTTCTCGTCGCAGGAATCGAAAAGGAGCATGAGGATACAGATCGCTTGGCGTTAGCACAAGATCAGTCGCGTCAGGCGGCCAAAGTTAATCCGTTTGGATGAGCTCGATAATTTCAGGTCGCTGAGTTTGAACCGCAGTTCTCAGGCCTGCTACCTGAATGATTTTTAGGAAGTCAGATACGGCGTTTTCGAAGTCTGCATTCACGACCAAAAAGTCGAAGTGCACGGCTTGGGACATATCCAGCTTGGCTTCGCTCAAGCGTTTCTCAATGCTTTGCGGAGTGTCTTCGCCCCGGGAATTGAGGCGTTGGGCCAGCTCCGTTACTGACGGCGGCAGGATAAAAATACTAACGGCCTCGGGCAGGACCTGGCGAACCTGCTGGGCACCCTGCCAGTCTATTTCCAAAATGACACTCTTGCCTTGGCTGCGTTTACGCTCTACTTCTGCTTTGGACGTGCCGTATCGGTTGCCAAACACATTGGCGTGTTCAAGGAATTCGTCGTTCTCGATCATTCGCGTAAATTGGTCGTCGCCAACGAAATAGTAGTTGTCGCCGTCTACCTCACCGCCTCGAACCGGTCGGGTGGTATGGCTAACAGAAACCGTCGTACCTGAATCAGCTGCTAAGGCTGCGTTGACGATGGAAGTTTTGCCGGCCCCTGATGGAGCGGATACGAGGAAAAGGTTTCCGGTTTGCATGACGTGTTCTTCTTTGGCTTCTAATCGAAGATGATGACAAGACTGTTCATGGTCATTCTAATCAAGGTTTTCGGCCAGTGCCCGCATCAACAAGCGAATTTTGCAACGTCGCTGTGCAGATGTGCGCTGGCGATCTGTCTTCACTGGATGTTCTGGACTTGCTCGCGAATTTGCTCAACCAGAATTTTAAGTTCGACGGAAGCGCTGGATATCTCGCTGCAAATGGCCTTAGCGCCTAGGGTGTTGGCCTCGCGATTGAGCTCCTGGGTCAAAAAGTCCAAGCGCCTGCCGTGGGGGCCGTCTGCCTCGATCAATGCCCGGGCTTGCTCCATGTGAATGCTTAGCCGGTCGAGCTCTTCTCGAACGTCAGCTTTTTGTGCAAGCAGCGCCACTTCTTGGGCAAGGCGTTCATCATCGACCTTGGTTTCCAGTCCTGTTAACCGCTCTTGTAACCGTTTTTGCTGGAGCTGGGGCAGTGTGTCCACAACAGGAGCTAGGGCCTGCAGAAGAGTTGCCATGGCATCTAGGTTTGCCAGCACTAGCTGGCCCAGCTTTTCGCCTTCTTGAGCCCGGCTTTGAACCAATCCTTCCATGGCCTGATCGAACAGCATTAACGTTGCTTGGGTTATGTCATCCAGCGACCTATCCGACGCCACAAGGACACCAGGCCAAGCCAGCAATTGGCCTTGGGTGATGGGTGTTGCTTCTGGGGTCAACTGGCCAATGTCTTTGGCGCTTTCAATGAGGTTTTGCAGCAGTAAGCGGTTAACTGTGATTGGCCCTGCACTCTGGCCCCCCTCCAGCTTCAACACTGCATCCAATTTGCCACGACCGAGCTGGCTCCTGGCGCGCTCGCGCAGTGTAGGCTCAACACCCCTGAGAGATTCTGGTAACTTGAACGTCGTTTCCAGGTATCGGTGATTGACGGTTTTAATCTCCCAAATCAGCTGAAAGTCGGTGGTTCTGGTCTCGGCTCGGGCAAAGCCGGTCATACTAAACATGCTGTTCATGCCAATCTGTCGGTGATGGGGGGATCTGCATTCTAGCGTATCCCAGACGAGTTCGATGTGGCCCTTGGCGTTAAATTTCGATTGTAACAGTATACGAACTTCCTTACGGTGCGCCTCATTCCGAACCCCGAGGCGCCCAGATGTTAGTGGTGACCAAGCTGGGAGTAAGAATTCAAACAACACAGCAAATTAGGAGATCCTATGCGACCCAGTGGAAGAGCCACCGACGAACTTCGCAATGTCCGCTTCACCCGGGGCTTCACCAAACATGCAGCAGGGTCTGTGCTGGTGGAATTTGGCGATACCAAGGTCATTTGTACCGCATCGGTAGAGAATTCTGTGCCTGGGTTCTTGCGAGGACGGGGCGAAGGTTGGGTAACCGCAGAGTACGGTATGCTGCCTGGGGCCACCAATACTCGCAATGATCGAGAGGCTGCCCGCGGTAAGCAAAATGGACGCACCGTAGAAATACAGCGTCTGATAGGCCGCTCTCTGCGGGCCATGGTGGATATGAAAAAACTGGGTGAACGCACCATTCGAATCGATTGCGACGTGATTCAGGCCGACGGTGGTACTCGAACCGCCTCTATTACCGGGGGCGCTCTGGCGCTGGCGGATGCCATTAAGAGTATTCCTGCCAACGACGCGCTGGTGGGTTTTGTCTCCTCAGTGAGCGTGGGGATTTACCAGGGTATGCCGGTTCTGGATTTGGACTACGCTGAGGACTCAAACGCTGAAACCGATATGAACGTCGTGCGGCTGGGAGATGGTTTTATCGAGCTACAGGGTACCGGCGAAGCCGCGCCTTTTAGCAAGGCGGAGCTGGCGTCGTTAATCGATCTAGCTGAGCAGGGCACAGAACAATTGTTGGCGTTGCAGCAGGCTGCTCTAAACGAAGGTTAGGGTTCCCGCGACGATAGCCGTGAAAAAATTGGACAAGGGAGGCTGATGGTGAGCAACGCGATGGATAAGGCAGAATTCATTGAATTTCTGATTAAAAACAATGTCCTCAAGTTCGGTGACTTTACCCTCAAGTCTGGACGCCAAAGCCCCTACTTTTTCAATTTGGGTTCTATTGCTTCAGGTGCCGCTTTTGCGGCCTTGGGCCGGGCCTACGCAGAGGCCATTGTTCAGTGCGAGGTCGAGTTCGACCTGCTGTTTGGGCCTGCCTATAAGGGTATTCCTATCGCAGTAGCCACCTCGTTAGCGCTTGCCGACCATGGGATTGACGCAGGCGTAGTCTACAATCGCAAAGAGGCCAAGGCTCATGGCGAGGGGGGGAATCTCGTGGGCGCTCCGGTGCAGGGGCGGGTGCTCATGTTAGACGACGTGCTCACATCGGGTAAGGCCATTCGAGAAGCTGCGGCTTTGATCAATGTGGAAGAGGCTAACATTGTGGGTGTTGTGATTGCCATGGATCGAGCGGAAGTGACGAATCCAGACTCGGTCGACGCTCCGGAAACAGCGGTATCAGGCCTCGCGAAAGAGCTTGGCGCTCCGGTTTTCAGCATTGCCCACGTCCGTGACGTTTTGAGCTATTTGGCCAGGCAAGGAGAAGGTCAGAAGTCCTTCGAAGCGATGAGTGCCTATGCCGAGCAGCACTGCATTCTTTAAGACCAGATCCTAGGCGCCAAAAACGCCACGCCGAATAACCAGCCACTGATCGGCCCAGTCTCCTGTGAGGTTTTGCTTAAAATCGCTGCGGACGAATTGAGCAATTTGGCCTTCCGCGACGCACATCAGAACTTTGGCCAGCATCGCGGGTTGGTTGCCCGGCAGGGGATCCGTTTCTAACGCCAGTTCTCGAAGAAGCTGACGAAGTTGAGTTTCGATGCGATCCAAGAGTTGACGCATGCGCGCTCGCAGCCGCTCGGTCTCGCCTTGCAGGGCGTCGCCGATGAACAGGCGCGCAAACCCCGGATTCCGCTCCACAAAGGTCAGCAGCAACAGCACGATATCGTGACACTTACTTTCATGACTGCGACTTTCCTTGGCGATTCCGCTCATTCGCGAAAACAGGGTTTCCTCAATAAATTCGATCAATCCCTCAATCATTTTCGCCTTGCTCGGGAAATGCCGATACAGGGCTGCTTCTGATAGCCCGACTTCTTGGGCGAGCTTGGCGGTTGTGATTTTCCCGCCAGGGTTTGCCTCCAGCATGTGGGCTAACGCCTGCAAAATTTCTGGTTTGCGGCTTGCTCTAGGCATGGTGGGTATCCGCATTGGTTGGTTGTTCGCCGAGAATTTGAGTACCGACGCCAGAGTCGGTAAAGACTTCCAGCAATAAGGCGTGGGGCACCCTGCCATCAACGATGGTTACGCTGTTGACGCCTTGGGAGACGGCGTCCAAGGCGCACTCCACCTTGGGTAACATGCCTTCACTGATGGTGCCGTCGGCGATTAGGGTTTCGACCTCGACCTTCTGAATAGACGAGATGGTTTCCTTCTCGGCATTCAGGATGCCGGGGGTATTAGTCAGCAATACCAATTTTTCCGCCCCAAGGGCCTGGGCGACGGCACCTGCCACGACATCTGCATTGATGTTGTATGACTCGCCGTTCTTGCCCACGCCGATGGGGGCGATAACGGGAATGAACGCGGATTCAACCAGAGAATCGAGCAGATCAACCTGTACGTTTGTAATGCTGCCAACCTGGCCAATGTCGATGATTTCAGGGGCGCTGGCGCCGGCATCGCTGGACGCAACAGTCATGGGCATTTTTTCGGCCTGGATCATATTATCGTCCTTGCCGGTGATGCCAACCGCTCGTCCACCGTGGGTGTTAATAAGCGAGACGATGTCTGGGTTGACCAGTCCGCCCAGAACCATCTGCACTACGTCCATGGTGGCCGAGTCGGTAACTCGCATGCCATTGACGAACCTTGACTCAATGTTCAGTCGTGCCAGCAGATCCCCAATCTGGGGTCCGCCTCCGTGAATGACAACGGGATTAATGCCTACCAACTTCATTAACACCACATCTGCGGCAAAGCTGTCTTTCAAAGACTCCTCGGTCATTGCATTACCGCCGTACTTGATGACTACCGTGGTGCCATGGAAGCGTCGTATGTAAGGAAGAGCCTCGGTCAGTACTTGGCTTGTGGTGTTGTCGTTTGCTGCGGTCATCGGTCTGCGCCTGATTCTAAATGCGTATGCCAGCTTAAGACTGACAGAGTTTCCCTTGGATTAAACCAAAACTCTTGGTCTAAGCCGTTGGTTTGTTTGTGAAAGTGATGGATCAGAGAAAGGCAAGGTCGCCGTCCACCTTTTGTAATTGTGTCTGAAATTCGGTTTGGATTCGGTTTAAGGCTGCTTCAGAGTCGGCTTCAAAGCGTAGCGATAATACCGGACTGGTGTTCGAGGGCCGAATCAAACCCCAGCCGTCACTGAAGTCAACGCGAATACCGTCGATGCGGGTCAGGCTGCCATCGCCGAAGTCCGCCGTGTCGGCGAGGGCCTTCATCACGGCGAATTTGTGGTCCTCTGTGGTTTGAATTTTGATTTCAGGCGTGGTCACGGTAACCGGGTATTTGTCGAATCGTTGGTCCGCGGTTTCGTCACCTTGGCTGAGCAGCACAAGCAATCTTGCAGCAGCAAAAATCGCATCATCGAAGCCGTACCAGTTTTCCGTCACGCACAGGTGACCACTAAACTCTCCCGCCAAGGGCGCACCGGTTTCTCTGATTTTTGCCTTGATATGAGAATGTCCGGTTTTCCACATCAGTGGTTTGCCGCCTGCTTTTCGGATCACGTTGGGTAAATCCTTGCTGCACTTCACGTCAAAGATCACGGTTTCCCCGGGATGTCGTGAGCAAATATCTTCGGCGAAGAGCATCATAAGTTTGTCGGGCCAGATGATTTCGCCCCTGGGCGTTACCACGCCTAGACGATCGCCGTCGCCGTCGAAGGCGAGACCCACGTCTGCCCCAATCTCGACAACTTTGTTGATTAAATCCTGTAAATTTTCTGGCTCCGCCGGATCCGGGTGATGGTTGGGAAAGTTGCCATCGACCTCACAGAACATGGGCGTCACGTTGCAGCCCAATGACTCCAGAATGGCAGGGGCAACGCCTCCAGCTACGCCATTGCCGCAATCTACAACGACGTTCAGTGGCTTCTCGAGTTTGCAGACTGAGAGCAGGTCTTGAGTGAATTGAGGCACGATATCTATATGCGAGGTGTCGCCATTGCCCTCACTAAGAGTGTCCTTTTGCAGATTGTCCAAAAGCGCCTGAATACGCTCCTCAGCTAAGGTGATACCGCCAATCATCATTTTCAGGCCATTGTACTCCGGCGGATTGTGGCTGCCGGTAATCATGATTCCTGTCCCGGTTTGGAGAGCATGCGTCGCGAAGTAAAGGACCGGTGTAGGTACCAAGCCTACGCTGATAACGTCCATGCCGCCGTCGCACAGTCCGCCAGTCAACGCTTTTTCCAGTCCCGGGCTGGACAGACGGCCGTCGCGTCCCACTACCGCGGTGGATTGATTTTCCGCCAGAGCTGCAGTGGCAAAACTGCGACCAATCCAATACACCACCTGCTCGGTCAGATTTTGGGTGGTGATGCCGCGAATGTCATAGGCGCGGAATATGCCGGGATCAATGCTAGGTTTCGGTGCAAGATTGCTCATGGCTTAGAAAATGTCCTCAACATGGATTGTTTAAAAGTAGCCGAAGCAGATGTTCGGATTTGTGTCGATTTAGGCTTTCAGCTTCTGGGCAAACAGTTCTGCTAACTGACAAATCAGTTGCTCTGCGATAGCACTCTTGGGCTGAACGCCAAAGTCCATCTCGCCGTCAGCGTGGATCAAGGTTACTGCATTGTCTGGGCTGTTGAAGCCAATACGTTGGTCGGAAACGTCATTGACCACGATGGCATCCAGTCCCTTGCGCAGCCGTTTTTCCCGGGCATTTTGCAGTGTGTCGTTGGTCTCCGCCGCGAATCCGACCACGACTTTAGCCTGTTGCGCTTGAACCACTGAGGCGATGATATCTGGGTTCTCAACTAGGGCCAGCCGCACTTGGTCCTCAGCCTGGGTGTGGCGCTTTATTTTTTGCGTCTGGGCTGTTTCTGGCCGGTAGTCGGCTACGGCGGCGACACCAACAAAAAGGTCTGTCTTGGGCAAGAACTCATGCACGCTGTCGTACATTTCTTGCGCACTGGTGACGTCCACACGGGTGATATCCCCATGGCTTGTATTTACGCCCGGGCCGGCAATCAAGATCACTTTCGCACCGGCGCGTCTGCCGGCTTCAGCGATAGCCAAGCCTTGGAGTCCAGAACTGTGATTGCTGATGTATCGCACCGGGTCTATCGCTTCTCGAGTTGGTCCTGTGGTGACCATCAGGGTTTGACCGACCATCAACCCTGTGTTGGCTTCCGCGAAGCTGGCGCTCAGCGCTAGCAAGATCTCATCGGGCTCAGTCATGCGACCAAGGCCTGTATCGCCGCAGGCTTGGTCACCGCTGTCAGGCCCAATAATTTGGCAGCCGTCGCCTTTCAACGTAGCTAAATTGCGCTGTACGGCCGGGTGCGCGAACATTTGCTGGTTCATTGCCGGAGCAACGCTTATGGGTACGCTACTGGCCAAGCACAGGGTGCTGAGCAAGTCCGAGGCCTCACCATTGGCGATCCGCGCAATCGTTCCCGCAGTGGCTGGTGCAATCAAAATATGATCGGCCCATCGGGCAAGCTCTATATGCCCCATGGCCGCTTCTGCAGCCTGATCCCATAGATCGTCACGCACGAGGTTGCCACTGACCGCCTGTAGCGTTGTCGCGGTGACAAAGTGGTGGGCGTTGGCTGTCATAACCACTTGCACAGTCGCACCGGCCTCTACGAGGCGACGCACTAAAATAGGCGATTTATACGCAGCGATGCCTCCGCTTACGCCAAGCAGAATGTGTTTTCCTGAAAGGTTTAACGTCATGTTGGGCATAGCCCTTTCCCCAGTGCGATGTACAAGCGAGTAACAGATATTGGAAACCAGGCAGCCAAAAAAAGACTTTGAAGCGCCTCAGCAATCCCTGGC
>Ga0129352_10177726_pt1 | contig 11048 bp, 11 predicted proteins | sample CPBNA1_6_FD_105429 | JGI IMG/M metagenome (GOLD analysis project Ga0129352, IMG submission 105429) | Freshwater to marine salinity gradient microbial communities from Chesapeake Bay, USA - CPBay_Sum_27_0.2_RNA1 (Metagenome Metatranscriptome) | ecosystem: Environmental > Aquatic > Marine >... | reverse complement strand
GAGGATCATAACACTGACCAAATTAATACATTGATAAAAAAAGATACAGCATTATCAATATTTGATGAATTCCAACAGACCAAAGTAGCAAGTATTTCGGATTTCTTAAAAAATGAACATCCACAGGTAATTGCTCTAATTTTTTCACAATTAAAGTCTGATAAAGCTGCTCAATTATTAGCAACTTTTGAAAAAGAAAAACAAGCTGATATAATGAATAGACTGGTTGTAATGAATGAAATATCACCAGATGTTATAGTAGAAATTAGTGAGGTAATTCAGGAAAACTTCGGATTTATGAATATTGAGGGTGAGGAAAGCTTATCTGGCACCTCAATGGTTGCACAAATATTAAATAATACAGATCAAGATGTAGAAGAAAATATTCTTGGTTCTATAGCCAAATATGATGAAGATCTTTCTACTCAAGTTAGAGATCAAATGTTCTTATTTACTGATATTCTGAATATTGACAAAGATGCAATGCAAGCGATAAATCTTGAAATAGATAAGGCTGATTTAGCTAAGGCTCTAAAAGGACAAGCTATTGAACTAGCAGACAAATTTTTCAATAATATGTCGGGTCGAGCTGCTGAGATGATAAAGGAGGATATGGAGAACTTAGGACCTTTAAAGGCTGCTGATGTTAAAGAGGCACAGCAAAATATTATCCGGAAAATACGTGACTTAGAAGCCAAAGGTGAGATTGTATTAAATAAGGATGAGGAAGATTTTATCGAGTAATGTATTTAGAGTTAGATAAAAATATGATACAAAAAAAAGACTCCTACGAGATTTTAAATTATCAAAAAATTTTTGACAAGGATAATCAATTAACAGAATTAAATCGTTTAAGAAATAACGAAAATGTAAACTTGATTATAGCGGAAGAGAAAATTAAATGGGAAAAAGATAAATCAGCTAAAATTCAAGAAGCTTTTGATAAAGGGTATAAAAAGAGTTCACTTGAAGGAAAATTAGAACTAGAGAAACAATCTATACTATTCAACAAAATGTATAATGAGTTGAATGATTATTGGTATAAAGATAAAGAAGAATTCACATCATTTTTGATGGAAGTAGCAGTCAATTTGGCTCAAGAAATAGTGGGAACAATTGAAGTCTCCGATGAATACCTCGATGAACAAAATGATAAATTGATAGAAATTATTGATAAAGTTGAAAAAAATCTAAAACCTAACATTGAAGTATCTAGTAATGATATAGATTCGGTTAAAAGTTTAATCAATAATTCAGGACTAGAACATATGGTTTCATTAAGACCAAATTCAGAATTATTACCTGGAGAATTTGTGATTGATACCAATAAAGAGAGATGGATTAACACTAGAAAAGGCCTTTTAGAGGCATTTGGTAGAAAAGACTAAAATGGAGAATAAATTAGAGCGAACACTTTCTGATTTAATTATCAATAAGAAAGAAAAATTCGGAACCACTCTTAAAAAACCCTATAAAGTTGGTAAACTTCAATCAATTGTTGGGACAGTTATAGAATGTATAGGTATCGATGCAACAGTTGGTGAGTTATTTGGTATTGAAAATATTGATGGAAATGTAATTAAAGCAGAGGTTATTGGAATTAAAGATGGTAAGGCACTACTTCTTCCATTTGATAAGATAGTTGGTTTAAAGGAAGGTTGTATTGTATACTCATTGGGTAACTCTTTAACTATAAAGGTTGGTGAAGGGTTAATGGGCAGAGTATTAGATGCTAATGCACAACCCATAGATGGTAAAGGTAAAATTGCAAGATCGGATGAAGAAGATTTATATAAAAATGCACCTTCTCCACTAGAGAGAGAACCAATTCGAGACGTTTTTAATTCTGGAATAAGATCAATAGATGCTTTTAATACAATAGGAATAGGTCAAAGATTAGGTCTATTTGCTGGATCTGGTGTTGGTAAAAGTGTTTTAATGGGCATGATCGCAAAAAATTCTTCTGCAGATGTAAATGTAATTGGTTTAATCGGTGAAAGGGGAAGAGAAGTCCAAGAATTTGTATCCGATACACTTGGACCTGATGGTTTGAAGAAATCAGTTGTTATAGCTTCTACTTCCGATACTTCAGCAATGAGTAGAATTAAAGCAGTATTTACTGCTACAGCCATTGCGGAATATTATAGAGATAAAGGGTTAAATGTCTTACTAATGATCGATTCTATTACTCGGGTTGCTATGGCGCAGCGTGAAATTGGTTTAGCTACAGGTGAACCACCTACAAGTAAAGGTTATACCCCTAGTGTATTTAGTCTTTTACCCAAACTACTTGAAAGGCCAGGAAAAACAAAGAAAGGCAGTATAACAGCGTTGTATACAGTATTGGTAGATAATGATGATATGAATGAGCCAATAGCTGATGCAGTCCGGTCTATTTTGGATGGCCATATCGTCTTATCAAGAAAATTAGCGCACAAAAACCATTACCCAGCGATTGATGTCTTGGAAAGTATTTCCAGAGTTATGGCAAATATTGTAACAAAGGATCAAAGAAATATAATGATGAAGGCGCGAAGTTTGCTTGCTATTTACCAAGAAGCAGAGGATTTAATCAATATAGGGGCATATGTAAGTGGATCTTCCAAAAAAATTGATGAAGCAGTCGAAAAAAATGAAAATTTGGTATCGTTTTTGATACAAGATATAGAAGAAACTTACGATCAAAACGCTTATTGGTCTAAACTTGAAGAAATAGTGTCTTAAGAGTGAAAAAATTCAAATATAAATTAGAAGCAGTTTTAGAGCATAAAAAACTCACACTAAATCGTGTGCAAAAAAAACAATCTGATTTACTTCGTGAAAAAGCAATGATTGACGAAGAATTAACATTAATTGCACAAACAAAGAGTAAATTATCAGAAAAGAGCAAGTTTAAAAACATTAACGATCTTAAAATCCATGACAATAAACTGTCAGGGTATAGACGTAGAGAAAGAGAATTAATAGAAAAAAGATCTCTTACTGAAGAAGAGATTACAAAAAGCTCAAATGCTTTAAAGAAGGCACACATTGCAAAAAGAAGTATTGAAATAGACAAAGAACGCAAACAGAATACATATACTGAGGCTTTGAATAAAAAAATTGAGTCTAGTTTATCAGATCTAGTAATTCAAAATTTTGTTAGACAGTAATACCTACTATGAAATTCACTAAAAAGAAAATCATAATATTGATCTCTGTGTCTGTGAGTATGCTTTTACTCGGTGGAATAGGGTTTTATTTGTTATATCCAAAAATGAATCCAGAAAAATATGAAGAAACAGTGCAACAGGTAGAAGAAGAAAATGCACTGAATGCTACTCTCAATACATCAGAATCTGAAAGTAGTTATTTGGAAAATAATATTGATGCAACAGACTCAGAAAGTCGAAAAATGTTAGTTGAAACTCAGAAGGTTCAAATTGATTCGCTGAAGTCCATAATTAGAAAACTAGAAAGTTTTAGAGATGAGCTAAATACAGAAAAAATAGACTTGAGCGAAAAAATAAAAAAATTAGAAGAACAAGCAAATCAAAAGGCAACGTTTCAAGAAGAATTAAAGGGGATTTTAAGTTTGGACGACAAGCAATTGAGTCCCATTCTCGAAAAAATGAACGATATGAAAGTTGCAGACATATACCAAGGTTCGACTGTAAATCAAAAACAGAAAATTTTACGTTGTCTAGATCCGGTAAAAGCTGCAAAACTATTGGAGGCAGTAATCAAATGAGCATATTAGGTTTTAATATTGATACTAGCAATGTTCCAAAAATGGAATCATCTCAAACAATTGGCGGAAAGATTCAAGAGACCTCCAAAACGTTTAATGAATTTTTAAAAAGTAGCCCAGGAGATAAAAAAATTGAAGAAGGTTTTGTTAGTGAAGATGATAGCTCAAATTTAGTTCTTGAAACTACTGAAACTACTGAAACTACTGAAACTACTGAAACTACTGAAACTACTGAAACTACTGAAACTGAGAATTCTGAAAATATTGAAGAGGCAGAGCAAATAGTAGGTGAAAATCTTTTGGTTGATGATCAAAATAAGATTATTACAAATATACCTGAACAAAAGAGTAGCGTAAAAGGACAGACAGTAATGGGATCATCAGAGTTAATTGACTCAACTTCACTATCAAATAGTGTAGAAAATAAACAGTTAATAGATGCGCTAAATAATTCTACACTGAAAGGTAACATCATTCGTGATCAAATAGATACTGATCAAATAGATACTGATCAAATAGATACTGATCAAATAGATACTGATCAAATAGAATTATTAGATGAAGTAAACATCAAAAAATATGATGGGAATAAATTTCTAAATCACACCAATAAAGCCATTAAGAGTATCTCGGACGCTACTAATAAAGTTATTATAAATGACGAAATAACTTTAAAACCAAATACTGAAGGCACGCTAAATGAGATAACAACAGATTCAGAAATAAGTCAAGAAGATTTACAATTTAACTTTGGAATTAAAGGGATTGAATCCAGTAGTAAATCAGATAAAGGGTTAATATTTAACTTGAACTCAGACCAAAATAGGCTTAAAGAAATCAAAGAACTAGTAGCTGAAAGGTTATCAACTAAGAACGAACTATTAGAGGACAAATCTGAAGCCTATCCTGGTACAGTTATAGCTAAAGGTTTAGGTAAAAATAACTTGAATTTAGATCAAATTATTTCATCCCCTCTATTTCCAATACAAATAGATCAACTTTTAGGAAAAAATACCTCAAAAACTACTGAAAATAATGATGCAATAGATCAAACATTTATCAATACTACTTCGAAAGATTTGAATAATAATGTTCAAATGAATGAAATTTCGAAAGTGCAAAGGACTTCGTTTAGTGAGCATGTAAGTAAGATTATGGATCAAAAAGAAATGATTTCAAAACTATGGTCTAAATCTTATGTAGAATTTGAGAATGGCCAAAGAGTAGATGTATATGCCAGAAAATATGAAAATGAGTATCAGTTTAGGATAGAGACTAATCAATCTGAACTCCAGCAAAAAATTGAGAATGAAGTAGATAAAATTAAAGAGGGATTGCAGAACAAATTTGAAACGGATATTAATTTCTTTTTTGGAAAAAATGATGATTCTCAATCGAATGAAGGTGCTAAGTCGTCAACACAATTAAATCTTATGAAAGATTCAGATCATACTAAAGATGAAGTTAGTGATGAGGGAATTAATCAAAAAAGTCTTGGATATAATTTTAATGAATGGGTAGCGTGATGAATGTAAATGGAATACAAAATACAAGCAATCCCTATGCTGGTAACAGTGCAGATAGGAATGCAATGGGTCAACAAGAATTTTTACAGTTACTGGTTGCCCAAATGAAAAATCAAGATCCAATAAATCCAATGGATGGAACCGAATTCGCAAGTCAGCTTGCTCAGTTTAACTCTGTAGAACAGTTGATTGGCGTTAATAGTGCACTTACAGATTTGCAACAGAGTCAAAATATAATGAGTGCAGGTTTAACTAACTCAATGGCAGCATCATTGACAGGAAAAGAAGTTAAGGCCTTGTCAAATGAATTTAATTTGCTAGAAAGTTCATCATTAGATTTTTCATATAAAATACCAAAAAGTGCCACAGAAGTTGAAATAGTTATTAAAGATGAAAGTGGGAATCAAGTATTTACTCAAACTATTAAAGGTGTTCAAAAGGGTGAGCATGATTATTCCTGGGATGGTTCTAACGCTAACGGGGATAAAATGCCTAATGGCAAATATACTATCGAAGTAAGACCAATGAGTGGCGACTCACCCATGTCTGTTTTAACCTACACTAAAGGTATAGCTGAAAGAGTTAAGTTTACAGGTTCAGGGGTATATCTTATTGTCAATGGACTGGAAGTATCAATTGGTAATGTTGAAGAAATTGGTGTCAAAAACGACTAAAAAATTTTAAATAAAACAAACAATAAATAATATATAATACTATGGCGTTACTAAAATCAATGAATTCTGGCGTAAGTGGCTTGAATGCATTTCAAAAAAAGATGGATGTAATTGGTAATAATATTGCTAATGTTGAAACAATTGGGTTTAAATCCTCAAGAGTTACATTTTCACAATTAATGAGTAAAAATGAAGCAAGAAGTGGTGCAGGTTCAAACGCACCACAATTAACTGAACAAATTGGGTTAGGTGTGCGTGTAGGAAGTATTGATAGAGATTTCTCTCAAGGAGCACTTCAATCAACAGGAATGAATACAGATTTAGCCATAGAAGGGGATGGTTTTTTTGTAGTTAATAATAATGGTCAAAATTATTACTCTCGTGCTGGAAATTTTTCTTTTAATAAAGATGGATTTCTCGTTTCTGGTGATGGGAACATGATTCAAGGTTTTATGGCAGATCCAAATGGGAATGTTAATACAGGTACATTGGAAGACATAAGAGTAGATTTTGAAGGCACTGTACCACCAAAAAGAACTGAAATTGTAACAGTAGGTGGAAATTTGAATTCTACTACTAGTACATACAGAACACTTCAAAGTCAGTCAAGTTTAAAGGTTAGTGGTAATTCAGCACAAGCTAGTTCACTTTTAAATGATCTTGACCAAACTAGTGCGTCATTTGTAGACGGAGATATACTAACATTAGATATAATTTTACCAGATGGAACGGCGCCTACAGTACCTATTACATTTAATTATGGTGCTGCTGCAAATGGTACTACTGTAGAGGACATGGTGAATCATTTTAACACTCAACTCAGTCCATTAGATGTCAGTATCAGTATAGTTGATGGGGTTTTAAGTGTTAAATCTACTATAATGGGAGAGACCGATCTTGAAGTAAATGGGATAGATATAACTGGATCTGGGAGTATAAATTTTCCGATATTTAACACTATTAATGAAGGGAGTATAGGATCACATACGATAAGTACTACGGTTTTTGATACACTTGGCAATCAACATTCATTAATAGTAAGAATTATTCAAGAAGCTGAGGATTCATGGACATATGAAGCAAGTTTCTTAGATGGAGAGACAATTACAAGTGGAAAAACTGGTAATATTAATTTTGTAAATGGAGATGTTGTACAGTCTAACTTTGAATTAACTTACGAAAGTTCAAATGGTACTGAAAATACACTAACTGTCGGACTTGGCGACCCTCAAGAAGGAATATCGTTCAATCAATATGGCGGTACAACAACCATGAAAGCTTTATCTCAAGATGGATATCGCCAAGGAAAATTAATTGATATTGGGATATCTGGTGATGGTAAAGTAGAGGGTGTTTATGATAATGGGAATACTGTACCACTTGCTTTTCTTGCATTAGCTGATGTTCAAAATGTGAATGGTTTAGAGCAAGTAACAGGTGGGCTATTTAAAGCATCCTCAGCAGCTGGTGAAATAAATACTGGGTTTGCAAATGAAATGGGTTCATCTGTTGCATCAGGTTTTTTAGAAACTTCTAACGTTGACTTAGCCCGAGAGTTTACTGAAATGATAACTTCACAAAGAGCATATCAATCAAATGCTAGAGTAATTACAACATCGGATGAAATGTTAGTTGAGGCAGTAAATCTGAAACGATAATAATATAATTACATGAGTAGATATATTAATTTATTAATTTAATATATTAAAACACCTTACTAAATAAGTAAGGTGTTTTATTATTTTTGCTAAAATTCATAATGGACTAATTATTTTTGCGTTAAATGCTTAAAGATAAAGGATATACAATTTCACTTATTTTTATTGTCTTATTGATACTATTGACATTTACAGATCCCTATAAAGGCTTTCTTGGTTTTTTGGATCCTGCAGGAATGTTTATCATAGAATTCTTTGATCCATTATCACTAATAATTGTATTGGGTGGGTGTTTTGCTGCAACTGTAATGCATTTTAGTGCAAGCAAAGTTAAATTAGCTTTTCAGCAAGTGGGTAAACTAATGCAATATGTTAATATGGATTTAAGGACAGAACTTGAGGTATTAACATTGTTTGCAAGGAAAGTCAGATCAAATGGTTTATTAGCATTAGATGAAGATGTTGATCACATGTATAGTGATTACATGCAAACGGGAATGAGAATGGCTGTGGATGGTTATGATCCAATAGTCCTAGAAAAAATTCTTGAGGACGAGATAGCTAATTTGAACTATAAATATGATTTGTGCGTGGATGTACTAAATGGAATTAAAGACTATGCGCCAGGCTTCGGTATGATAGGTACTGTTGTTGGTATGGTATTGTGTCTTGCCAATGCTATGACAGGTGATGTTCCATTAATTATTGCAGGTGTTAAGATAGCGTTATTGACCACTTTATGGGGTTCAATAATTGCAAATGTAATAGCCTCACCATTAGCAGGTAAATGTGAATTTTTAGGGGCTTTGGTAGAAAGAAGAAATAGAATGTACAAAGAAGCAATTTTATCAATGGTCAATAAAGATAACCCTAGAGTGCTTGAGGAACGGTTGTTAACCTATATTGACGCTGGTGAAAGAGTTGAATATCTGAAGCATCATCAAGAAATCAAAGGTATGAAGGGTAGAGACGCTAAATTGTATACAATTTGGAAAGAATCAACAGGATTAGAAAATACAGAATGGGAAAGTCTAAAGGAAAAAGTGCAAGTTGGTTAGTTACTTATTCGGATATGGTAACGCTACTTATGTCGTTTTTCCTAGTCCTTTGGATATTATCCCCTGGGGTAACTTCAGTAACATATGACACAATAATAGATTTGTTTGAAGTGCAAACGGGATTGCTTGAGGCTGCAAATAAATCACCTCAGTCAAATAGTGAAACACCAACACCTGAACGTATAGTTGATTATATTGAACAGACTAGGGCGGCATGGCAAGAATTTGCTGATGTTGTGAAAGAAGCAAATGTTACTGAACAAATGGATCTAGAGTTTCAACATCCTGATAAAGTATTAATCACACTTAATGACTCGTTAACATTCAATAGTGGATCAGATGTTTTATTACCACTCGCCGAGTTGGTGCTGAATTCTGTAGGAAAAGTCATTAAAGCAGAGCAATCCTTAGTCGAGGTACAGGGTCATACAGATAGTGTGCCGATTAATAGTGAAAAATTTAATTCTAATTGGCACTTAGGTGCTGCAAGAGCAGTTACCGTAGTTCAATATTTAGTGAATGCTTCTGATATGCCACCAGAAGATTTTAAGGCAAGTAGTTATGGTGAAAATAAACCTGTTGCAACAAATATAACTACAGAAGGTAGACTCCAAAACAGAAGAGTAGAGATTTACATAAGAAAGGAATGGACTATGGTAGAGAGATATGTAATTGAAGAAATGTTTGAGGCTGATTTATAAATGGCAGAAATCGAAAATATAGAAGAGGTTTCAGAGGAAAAAGATGCAGACACCAAATCAAAATTAATTGAGTTTGGTATATATGGTACTAGTGCTTTAGTATTCTTAATTATTGCATACTTTTTAGTAAATAGTTTCTACCCCGGAATATATAAGTTTCAAAATCTAGAAAAACTTGATGAAAATGTGAATCAAGTGGATCAACCAGAAGCTGAATATGATTTACTTATGTTAAAGACCGTTGTAAATCCAAAAGGAAGCGGTGCAAACAGGTTTTTGATGGTAGAAGTTGCTATAAATCCTTTATCAGATTTTTCATCAGAATTTGAAAAGATGAATCCAAAGTTAACCAGTTTAATGGGCGAATATTTTGCAACTAAAACGGTAGAAGAATTAGCTGAAGTAAAGAATAGAGAATTATTTAAAAGAGAATTAGCAGAACAGATCAATAGATATACGAAAGCAGGGTCAGGTAATAATTTGGTTTACGAATTATATTTCGTACAATTTATTATGCAATAATTCAGGTAAAGTCTATTAATTGGTAATATGGAAACAGGCAACTTAAAAAAAGAACAATCAAATTCTGATAAACTTATCATCAATTATGATTTTCAGCACCCTAGAATCGTATTTGGGAAAGAGTATATGAGAATTGTTAGTGAAAATAGTCGAGAGCTAGCAAGGTCTTTAGGTCATTTCTTTGGAAATATTTCTAAGATAGCTGTTGATTCGGCAATTAATAAAGTAAATGAATACACTAGCGACCAATTTATAGAGACATTAAATGATTCATTAACTCTCTCTCAAAATCTATTGAATGAGTCCGAAGGGGCATTATTTATTATGTTTCCAACAGATTACTGCCACAAATACATAAATAAAGAAAGTGGTGGTAAAGGAGATATTAAGCCCGATAGAGTTGATTTGACTGCTATTGAGCAGAAGATTTTATCCAGACTTTCAAAAGGGGTATTAAATCAAATTTTTAAGGCTTGGGAACCGATTGTATCTATGTCTTTGAAAAGTTCAATCTTTGAAAAAGACTATGAACTATTAGCACTTAAAAAAGCTGACAAACTTGTTGTCGTTGAATTTGAGTTAAGTTTTGGTGAAGTAAAAGAAATAATCCAAATTGGATATACTTCTACATTTCTGAGGGAAGTAATCAGTGATAATATTAACCAAAGTCAATCTTTTGTTGCTACTTCTTTAGATGATAGTGAAATTAGATCATTTCAAGCAACTATAAAAAATATGCCACTTACATTAAAAGTGTTATTAGGTCAAATTAATATGGGAATTGATGACTTGAACCAAATGAAAGTAGGTGATGTTTTACCATTAAAACAAAAAATCAGTCAGCCGTTAAATATATTAGCAGAAGACAAAATCAAATTTAAAGCTTACCCAGGCCAAAGTGATGGTCATAGATCAGTAAAACTCGTAGAGATAGTAAAAGAAACAATTACAAAACAAACTATTTAATATTATGAATGAAGAAGAACTTGAAGGTGAAAATGTACTAGGAGATGCTGAGTCTGAAACAGAATCAACAATAAACGAATCTGCAGATCAGGCGACTAAAGAAGATGAAAATATAACTTCAGATGAGGTTACTGAAGCTGAAAAAGTTGAATTCCATGAATTTGATGATGTAGAGAAAACAAATATTGATTCATCAAATAATCTTGATATGCT
>Ga0129352_10302538_pt1 | contig 11096 bp, 14 predicted proteins | sample CPBNA1_6_FD_105429 | JGI IMG/M metagenome (GOLD analysis project Ga0129352, IMG submission 105429) | Freshwater to marine salinity gradient microbial communities from Chesapeake Bay, USA - CPBay_Sum_27_0.2_RNA1 (Metagenome Metatranscriptome) | ecosystem: Environmental > Aquatic > Marine >... | reverse complement strand
TTTGATGGTAAAATTACTATCATTGATATGGGTAAAGACCCATACAGAAGACCTTATGAAGAAGTAATGACGGGATTCCTCGGTGCAGGGGGCTGGAGCGATGGTAAACTAACCTACCACACTGCTATTGGTGGTCATCTTTCTAAGTATACGGGTGATGAAAAAGCAATGGAGTTGATGGATCAGGTGATTGAAAATTTCAAACGATTCCACCCCAAACCAGAAGAAGTGCAATGCTCTAACCCTGTAGCTGAGCCCGATTTTATTAAACCATATTTTGGGTTAAGATTATTCCCAGTATGGCATGTTGGTACTGATTATTTACATGAAATTGGTAAAAATTGGTATGACTTTTTAGTTGATAATGGTGTAGAATTTTTATGGGAAACAATTAGCTGAAAAATATGATCTTCCTACTGAACCTAAACCAGTTCAAATTGGGGTTAGATTTGAAGCACCTCAAAAACATTTCCAAAAATTGATTGATGTTTCTTACGATTTTAAATTATATAGAAAATATGAAGATAAAGGAGTATCGCTCAGGAGTTTCTGTACTAATAACAATGCTGCCTACGTTGCAGTTGAGGAAACTTATGGCGACCACAGCTATAATGGGCACGCTAAAAAAGATGAGTCGTTCCGAAATGATATGACTAATTTTGGTATTCTAATGGAAGTTAGAGGTATTGAAAAACCATTTGATTGGTCTAGAGAAGTAGTAAATAAACTACAGAAAAATGGTACTGGTTTATATTATAGCCCAAGTAGAGAACCATCTACAACATCTGAAGGTATAGATGTATCAGCAGTTAAAGTAGATACACTACATGAAATATCTAAAGCAATGCAACCATATTTTGGTTATGTTTATGATTTTATTGAGGATATGAAAAAAGTATTCCCCACACTTAAAGATGATTGGGGTATTTATGTTCCTGAAGTAAAGTATCTTTCACCTGAACCCTTAGTTAATTATGATAATTTATCTTTAACTAAATTTCCAAATGTTCATTTTGTAGGTGATGCTTTAAGTGCTAGAGGTATTACAGTATCAGGATCTCAAGGTACACTTGTTGCCGAGAAAATTTTGGAGAACAGTAAAAAAAGTCGTATATTTAACCAAACTAAATTAGAAAAAGTATGAGTATAGAATCAGGTCAAAAATTCCCACAATCAAGAAGATTAAAAAAAGCAGATGGAACTGTTGCTTATGTATGGGATGGAAAATTACATAATTGGGAAGGCCCAGCTTTAATTCCAGAAGGAAATGAAAGAAAAGCTGAATATTATCTTTATGGAATTCAAAAAACAAAAGAAGATTGGAGTGAATTAAGAAGACAAAGAGAAGGTGTTCCTTTTTATAAAAATCAATCAATGAAAAATAAACTATCAGATTATAGAAATTAATGAAGAGAGAAGCAGTTATTGTATCTGGTTATTTTAATCCACTTCATGTTGGACATTTAGAATTGTTTGAAAAAGCATCTAGTGAGGGTAATTTTTTAATTGTTATTGTTAATTCAGATTTACAAAGAGAATTAAAAGGTTCAAAAGAATTTATGCCCGAAGATGAAAGATTAAAAATAATTAAATCTATTAAAGGAGTAGGAATGGCCTTAATTTCTATTGATCAGGATTCAACTCAAAATCAAACATTAAGATATTTACACAATGAATATAGTAATACTTGGGATTTAAATTTTGCAAATGGGGGTGATCAAACTAATGAAACTATACCAGAAAGCGTGACTTGTAATGAATTAGGCATTACATTGATAGATGGATTAGGTGATAAAATACAATCAAGTAGTTGGTTATTAAATAAGTAATATGAAAATAGGTTTATGTGGTACAATGAGTGTAGGTAAAACTACATTAGTTAATGCTTTAAAAGAAACAGATCAATTTAAAGAATATATGTTTAGAACAGAGCGTTCTAAATTTTTAATGGAGCAAGGTATTCCACTTAATACTGATTCTACATTAAAAGGTCAAACTGTGTTTCTAGCAGAACGTTGTGCCGAATTAATCCAACCTAATATTATTACAGATAGAACAGTATTTGATGTTATTGCTTTTACTTTAAATGCTAAATCAATTCACCATAGTGATAAAGAATCATTTGAAAATTATGCGAAAGAATTTATTAGAGAATATGATCATATTTTTTATATTTCTCCTCATGGGCTTGCTATTGAAGATAATGGTGTAAGAGAAACTGATGAGCATTATAGAGATATAATCGATTTTACTATTACTACTTTAATTAAAAGATATAGCCATTTATGTGATAATATTAATCAAATATCTGGATCTACAGATGAACGTATTCAACAAATATTGAATATTACTGGTCTTTAACATATTTATAATAAAACCTATTATAATGAAAAAATCAGAATTAACTACTTTTATTAAAGAAGAAATTTTAAGCACTTTAAATGAAAGTCCTTCATCTGAAGAAGTAAGAATGGCTAAACAAGCTGTAAGCAGATTCATGAAATACAGAAATGTAGGACAAGATGAAGCTATTCGTGATTTAAAAAATGCTTTAGATGTTTTAGAATCATCCATGGAAGAAGCAACAATTGAAACTTCACCTGAAGATTTAGCTAAAGTAAAACAAACAGCAGATAAAGACGATGTAATTAAAGTTACAGAAGAAGATGAGGATGCACCTGCTGGAGATTCTGAAATAGAAAAAAAAGCTTCTAAACAAGACCAAGTAATAAATAATTATAAAAGGTTACAAAAAGATTTAAAAAAACATCTTGAAATGTATAAAGATGCTGAAGGAGATTCAGCTAAAAAAGCAGCACTACAGATGATGAAAAAAATATCTCAAAGTGCAGAATATTTAGATGCTAAAGCTAAATATGAGAAATTAAAACAAGTTAAATAATAAGTTATGTTTAAATGGTTAAAGAAAAATTATCCATTATTCGTTATAATAGGAGCATGCATTTTAGTCTATCATTTCTTTGGTGAAAGAGAAGACTATGTAAATGAATATAATGCTAAAATAGAAGCATTAGAAGCAAAAGTAGATTCTCTCCACAGTGAAAATGATGAATTAGTAAATGAATCTAAGCTACTAGAAGTTAAAATAGCTGAATATGATGCTAAAATTAATAAACTTAACGTAAGAATAAATGTTATCAAAAATGAAACAAAGCAAAAAGTTGATGCTGTTGATTTCTTTGGTGATGATGAGCTTGAACGTTTTTTCGCAGAACGCTACAGACACATCCTCGAAGGACAGCACCAAGATTCAATTAACTAAACCTGTTGCCAAATTGGTAATTAAAGATCTTATCCAATTTGATGGGTTAGGGTCTGAAATAGAAACAATGCAATTGGTTTTGACTGAAACTAATAATAAATTATTATCACAAACTGATTTAGTTACAAATTTGAGATTGCAAATTAATAATTACGAAGGTATTATTAATCAGCAAGCTAATCAAGTAGCTTTATCTAGAGAATTAACTGCAAGATTAGAAGCTGATTTAAAAAAGCAAAAATTAAAAAATAAATTAACTATGGGTGCAGGTATAGTAGGTGTGGTAGCTGCAGTATTATTAGTAAAGTAAATGTCCGAAATAAAAAAAGTAATACTTCAAGAATATCTTAGATGTGCTAAAGACCCAGTTCACTTTATGCGCAAATATTGTTATATTCATCACCCACAAAGAGGACGTATTCAATTTAATCTTTATCCATTCCAAGAAAAAGTATTAACATTAATGAGAGATAATCCCTATTCGATTATCTTAAAATCTAGACAGTTAGGTATTTCTACTTTAACAGCTGGTTATTCTTTATGGTTAATGTTATTTGCTAAGGATAAAAATATTCTTTGTATTGCTACAAAACAAGAAACAGCAAAAAACATGGTTACAAAGGTAAAATTTATGTATGAAAATTTACCTTCATGGTTAAAAGTAGATGCAGATGAAAATAATAAATTAACTTTAAGATTAAGAAATGGATCCCAAATTAAAGCCACTTCAGCAAGTTCAGATGCAGGTAGATCAGAAGCAGTATCTTTACTGTTAATTGATGAGGCAGCTTTTATTGATAATATTGGAGAAATTTGGGCCTCAGCTCAACAAACATTAGCAACTGGTGGTGGATGTATTGCATTATCTACTCCTTATGGTACTGGTAATTGGTTTCACCAAACATGGGCAAGAGCGGAGGCAGCAGAAAATGAATTTTTACCTATTAAATTACCTTGGTATGTCCATCCAGAACGAGACCAAGCATGGAGGGATAGGCAAGATGAATTATTGGGTGATCCTAGAATGGCAGCTCAGGAATGTGATTGTGATTTTAGTACTTCTGGTGATATAGTATTTTATCCTGAATATATTGAATATTATGAAAAATCTTATATTAAAGAACCATTAGAAAAACGAGGAGCTGATCAAAATTTATGGGTTTGGGAATCACCTGATTATACTAGAGATTATATTGTAGTAGCGGATGTTTCAAGAGGAGACGGAAAAGACTATTCAGCATGCCATGTAATTGATGTTGCTAATAATGTACAAGTAGCGGAATATAAAGGTCAAATTGGTACTAAAGATTATGGGCATTTATTAGTTGGCTTAGCTACTGAATATAATGAAGCAATGTTAGTAATAGAAAATGCTAATATTGGTTGGGCAACTATACAAGTTGCTATTGACAGACAATATCCTAATCTCTACTATTCACAAAGGAGTGACTCCCCAAATGCTGATTCGTATTTTGATAAGTATCAAGACCACTCCAAAATGGTAGCTGGTTTTACAATGTCTTCTAGGACTAGACCTATGGTAGTAGGTAAATTTCAAGAATACATTAGTGATAAAGGAGTAACAATTCAATCTAAAAGATTGATAGAGGAAATGAAAGTATTTATTTGGCGTAATGGAAGAGCAGAAGCACAATCAGGATATAACGATGATTTAGTTATGTCTTTTGGTATTGCAATGTATATTAGGGATACAGCTTTAAAGTTAAGACAACGTGGTTTAGATGCTACAAGAAATGCTTTAAATAATATAAAAGTAAATAGAACAGCGTATCAAGGTGGTTATTTCTCTAGTGGAAATGATAATCCCTATCATATTGATACACAAAACGGAAATAAAGAAGATATTACTTGGCTTTTATAGTAATATTTATAACAATAACTATATACTATGGCAGATACAGGCTTATTTAGTAGATTAAGAAGATTATTTTCAACTGACGTAATTATTAGAAACGTTGGTGGAGACCAAATTAAAGTAATAGATAGTAGTGCCATTCAAACCAATGGACAATTACAAACTAATTCATTAATTGATAGATATAATCGTTTATATTCTACAAACCCCTCATCATTATATGGGGCTCAATTTAATTTTAATTACCAATATTTAAGACCCCAATTATATTCAGAATATGATGTAATGGATCAAGATGCAATTATTGCCTCTGCTTTAGATATTATAGCTGATGAATCAACATTAAAGAATGATATGGGTGAAATATTATCTATTCGTTCTAATAATGAAGCAATTCAAAAAATACTTTATAATTTATTTTATGATGTATTAAATATTGAATTTAATTTATGGGCATGGGTTAGACAAATGTCTAAATTTGGAGATTTTTTCTTAAAACTAGAAGTAGCAGAAAAATTTGGTGTTTATAATGTAATACCTTATACTGCTTACCATATTAGTAGAGAAGAAGGATTTAATTCTGAAAACCCATCAGATGTAAGATTTAGATATGACCCTAATGGTTTAGTAAATCCAAGTTCAGGAATGTATTCTACTAATAATAGATCACAAACTGAAAATGGTATTTTCTTTGACAATTATGAAATGGCTCACTTTAGATTAATTGGGGATACTAATTATCTTCCTTATGGTCGTTCATATATTGAACCAGCTAGAAAATTATTTAAACAATATACGTTGATGGAAGATGCAATGTTAATTCATAGAATTGCTCGTGCTCCTGAAAAACGTATTTTCTATATGAATGTTGGATCAATTCCTCCAAATGAAATAGATGCATTTATGCAAAAAACTATTTCAAACATGAAACGTACTCCTTATTTAGACCAAAAAACAGGTGAGTATAACATGAAATATAACATGCAAAACATGATGGAGGATTTCTACATCCCAGTTCGTGGAAATGATACTACAACAAAAATCGAAACTACTAAAGGATTAGATTATGATGGTATTCAAGATGTTGAATATCTAAGAGATAAATTATTTGCAGCACTTAAAATTCCTAAAGCATTTTTAGGATATGATGAAACTACAGAAGGTAAAGCCACATTAGCTGCTGAAGATATTAGATTTGCTCGTACTATTGAACGTTTACAACGTATTATGGTTTCCGAGCTTAATAAAATTGCATTAGTTCACTTATATGCTCAAGGGTATAGAGATGAAGCATTGACTAATTTTGAAATTTCAATGCAAACACCATCAATTATATTTGAACAAGAAAAAATTGAATTATTAAAATCTAAAACAGAATTAGCTCAAACATTAAAAGAACAAAAAATCATGCCTACTGATTGGATTTATGATAATATCTATCATCTATCAGAAGATCAGTATGATGAAATGAGAGATTTAATGAGAGAGGATGCTAAACGAACATTTAGATTAACACAAATTGAAGCAGAAGGAAATGATCCTGTTGCAACAGGTAAATCATATGGTACTCCTCATGATTTAGCTTCATTATATGGTAAGGGTAGAATGTATTCAGACCCAGGTAATGTACCCCCAGGATATAATGAAGACGCTGATTTAGGAAGACCTAAAGATTCTATTTCAAATATTAATAAACAAGATAGTAACTTTGGAAAAGATCGTTTAGGTGTTAAACGTATGAAAGATACTGATAAAAATGATTCAAGAGATAGTAGAACAGATACAAATAAAAGCGGATTAGCATTGGAAACTGCTCAAACTACATTTTTAAAGAACAAAGATATGTTTAAGAAAATGAATAAAAAACAGTTAGTTTTTGAGCAAAATGAAGATGATACATCACTCCTTGATGAAAAACAATTAAAGGAATAAATCTTTTCTAATATTTATAAATAAATATATTTTTTAATGAAAATAAAACACTCCAAGTACAAGAATACAGGTATCCTTTTTGAGCTTTTAGTGCGTCAGATTACTGCTGATACATTAAAAGGAGGGGACTCTCCAGCAATAAGTATATTAAAAGAATACTTTGTAAAAACTTCCTTAGGTCGTGAATATAAGTTATACGAATCAATTTTAAAATCAAAGGTTTTAAATGAAGGAAGAGCTAATATTGTAATTTCTACTATATTAGAATCGTCTCAAAAATTTAATAGAGCTTCTTTAAGAAAACAAAAGTATAATTTAATTAATGAAATTAAAAAACATTATAACCTATATGTTTTCTTTGGTTCTAAAATTAAAAATTATAAAGAATTAGCTGCTTTGTATACATTAATTGAAGGATATAATGCTGATGAAGCTAGTGATTCAAGCCAATTAATTGAAAATAAAATTACTTTATTAGAACACTTAACTAAACAAGAAGTTAAAGAAGAAGAAGTTAAAGAAGATGTTCTTAAAGAATTCCAAACATATGATAAAGATTTAAGAATACTTACTTATAAAGTTCTTTTAGAAAAATTTAATTCTAAATATGAAAATTTATCTAAAGAACAAAAACAAGTACTTAAAGAGTTTATCAATTCAGTAGACTCAACTCCAGGATTAAGAGATTTTTATAATTCTAAAATAGTAGAATTAAAATCAACATTAGCTGAAGTAAATAAAAATGTTAAGGATAAAGCTATCCAAATTAAAATCCAGGAAGTAGCTAAATATTTAGTTGAATTAAATAAAACAGCTAAAGTTTCTAACGATAATTTAGTTGATTTGTTACAATATTTTGAATTAGTAAAAGAAATTAAAGTAGCAAATGCAGTACAAGTATAAACTTAAAGAAATGTCTAAAACTGCTTCTCCTGAAGCAGCGGCAAAGGAACTTGAACGTAAAGAAGGGGAACCTTTTAAAATCGGTCAAGTATCTTATAGCCCCGATGGGACATCTAAATCTACTATTTATAAAATTGATGATACTACAGGTGCAGTTAGTTGGAGAATAGAACAATTACCTGGGTATGATAAAATGTTTGAAGAATTAGATGATCTAGTAGACATAGCTAAAAGAACTGCTTCAAAATCTAAGGATGATCCTAAATTTAGAGATTTTTATGATCAAATCCGTCAAATAAGAAACCAAGTTAGAACCCATATTAGAAAAGAACATCCAGAAATTTACGATAGAATACAAATGAGGATGGCCGAAGGAATTAATGACCATCTTGATTTAGTCCATGTTTATGATAAAGATGGAAAAATGTATGGTACAGGTTCAGTTGAAAAAGTAGAAGGAGATAAAACATTTGTTAGGTTTGATGGTAGTACTGTTAAAAGATTTCCTAGTGATAGAGTAAAACCAGTAAAAGAAGCTTATAGTGGTTTTCTAAGGAACCCAGAGGATCCAGATTCAATACCATTTAATCCAACAGGAGCAGTAGCTGAATTTAGAGAAGATTTAAGAGCATTATTTGGTAAATTTAAAGGTGAATTAAATAATCGTGAATTTATAGGAGGAGTAGCTGAAGTAATGGTTAACTGGAAATCACTTTTAAGAAGCCAACTAAAAGAGGCATTAAATGTATCTAGAGATAAATTAAATCAACTCGCTATGAATATAGGGTTTGAGGAATTTGCTAAAACAATTTTAATGTTAAGAGATGAAAATCTTTTAGATGATATAGTTGATGCTATGAAAATGTATCAAGATGGTAATACTAGTTACTATAATCCAGATGTTTTAAAAGAAAAAGAAGTAGAAGAAATGTCTACATCAGCTGGAGCAGGTTCTTATTTAACTAAATATGCTTTTAAATTACCTAAAAAGCAAAAAAAATTACCTGAAGGTACTTGTGGGTATGATACAGATGCTAAATCAGGAAAAAAATTAAAAACCCCAGGAGGATTAAAAGAAAATGTTGGGGCAACATTAGGACCAGGTCCTAAAGCAGGCCCAGATGGACTAAAAGATAATTATTATGTTACAAAATTCAAATACAAACTAGTGCCTAAAGACAAAAATGGTAATTACGTTCAAAAAGGTAGTGGTTTAGAAGTAAAGAATTTTTAATATGTATAAGTATAGATTGATTGAACAAGAAGAGGACCAAGTAAAAAAGTTCCATGAAGAAAGAATCATGGCATTTGATACTATAGAGTCTCGTTTAGAAAATATTAAAAAAGAAATACGTCAAGCTAAAATTGAAACAATAAAATACTATAGAGAAAATCCAAAAAGTTTTGCTGTAGTCAAAGGAACAGATCTAATTAACGCTTATATAGACGATATTGAAACATTATTAAAACCAGGAGAATGAAAAACTCAGAACAATTATTTGAATCAGTAAAAAAAGGATTAATCAATGAAAATTACATTGATTTAAAACCTATTAATAACCTTGAACCTACAGCAAAGGCAGAATTTGAAAATAAATTTGCTGAGTATTTAGCTGAAGAAGCTAAAGCTGTAGAGAAAAAACCTTCTAAAGAAGTAGAAGAAGTAGCAGAAAGCAACTTTGATTATTCAGATGTTAAAAATTTAGATAACCAAATTGGTCAAGAAGTATTAAATGGTATTTATTTTGAAGCAAAACAAAACCCGGATAAAACTTTAGATGAAATTAGAGAAATGGTATCTAAAAATTTAGCTAAAGATGGTCAATACTATATGAACAATGCTATGTTCGGTGTTGAAGGTTTAGGAGCTGAAACTATGAAATCTGAAGAAGTTTCTGGTAAGCATAAAGAAAGTGGCTACTCAGATAAATTAAAAGAAGTAGTTAAAGAATCTTTAATGGGTGGTACAACAGAAGTTGTAAAAGAAGAAGAAGAAGAAAAGAAAGAAGATAAACCTAAAAAAGCTAAAAAAGCTAAAAAAGAATCTTTAGATAATGATTTAGCTGAAATTGATAAACAAGCTCAAATTGTAGCTTTAGAAGCTAAATTAAATAAATTAGACGAAGTTATTGAAACTAAAATGCAACGCATTAATATGATTTCTGAAGATGATAACTTATCTGAATTAATAGATAAGAAAAAAATGAAAGCCATGCAAAAGGAAATTAAGCTTTTAGAAAAGAAAAAAGGCAAGATGGAGAAAATGTATGAAAAAATGTGTGGTAAAAAATACCAAAGAGAAGAAATCGTAGACGAAATCGTTGATTCAGTAGAAACTGAAGAAGTACAGCTAGAAAATGAGTAAGAAATTACTAATAGAAACGCATACCTTTAAGGCAAATCCTGTTCAATTAACTGAAAATGTTAATAAAGAGAATGGGAATTTGCTTGTTGAGGGTATTTTAGCAACTGCTGAAGTAAAAAATGGCAACGGTAGGTATTATGCTAGAGATTTATGGGAACGTGAAATGGATAAGTATTCTCAACTTATTGAAGAAAGACGTGCTATTGGAGAATTAGACCACCCAGAATCATCAGTTATAAATTTACAAAACGTATCACACATTATTTCAGAATATTGGTGGGATGGAGATAACGTAATGGGTAAAATAGAAATTTTACCTACTCCATCAGGTAATATTTTAAAAGAAATAATTAAAGCAGGTGTAACTGTAGGTGTTTCATCTCGTGGTATGGGTTCATTAGAACAAAATGGTAATGTAATGGAAGTACAAGATGACTTCGAATTATTATGTTGGGATTTTGTTTCTACACCTTCTAATCCAGGTTCATTTATGAAAACATTAAATGAAGGAAAAGAAACTATTACCTACGATTATACTAATGTTAACAACATTGTAAGAGAAATTCTTTGTTCTAAAGGATTTTGTCCTGTTTGTTAATTTTATAGAATCCCCATATACGTATAACCGTAATACACCATCTCTTATATGGTGTCAACAAATGTAAAACTTTCCTATTACGGTTCCTAATAACCGTATTTCACAAATTTAAATTTTGCGATTATGTCTAACAACAGAG
>Ga0129352_10510368_pt1 | contig 11098 bp, 10 predicted proteins | sample CPBNA1_6_FD_105429 | JGI IMG/M metagenome (GOLD analysis project Ga0129352, IMG submission 105429) | Freshwater to marine salinity gradient microbial communities from Chesapeake Bay, USA - CPBay_Sum_27_0.2_RNA1 (Metagenome Metatranscriptome) | ecosystem: Environmental > Aquatic > Marine >... | reverse complement strand
GAATGATTCTACTTTGATGAATGAATTGTGTCAAAATATTAAAAAATTGGAGTATGAAAATGCTTCAAATATTATAGCAAAATACGCATTAGACTTAATAAAAAAATGAATATAAAGTTATTTGAACATATTTATTTAATTGGGATTGGTGGTATAGGAATGAGTGCGCTTGCTCGATTTTTTTTATCTCAAAACAAAAAAGTATACGGTTATGATAAGGTTAAGACTAGTTTAACAAGTGATTTAGAAAATCATGGCATAGAAATAACTTATGATGATAATGTGGATAACTTACCTTCAAGATTTACCGAAGAAAAAGATAATAGATTAGTAATATATAGTTCGGCAATATCAAAAAATAATATTTTTTCTTTTTTTAATGAGAGAGGATTTTCTATTTGTAAAAGAGCAGAAGCTTTAGGATCAATTAGCAAGTTTTACTATACAATAGCCATTGCAGGAACTCATGGTAAAACAACTACATCTGTAATGCTTTCTCATATTTTAAAAAATTCTAAAATTGATTGTACTGCTTTTTTTGGTGGGATAAGCAAGAACTATGGTTCTAATTTTTTGTTATCTAATGAAAGTAATTATTTAGTCGTAGAAGCTGATGAGTATGACAAATCCTTTTTAACTTTAAATCCAGATATTGCAGTTATTACTTCATTAGATGCTGATCATTTAGATATTTATAACAGTCATCAAGAGTTTGTAGATACTTTTCAGCAATTTATCCTTCAGATCAAAAAAAATGGCACATTAATCATTGAAGAAAGTATCGTAAAATATTTTGAGAAACCAAAAAATTTAAAGCTTCTAACATATTCTACTTCATCATCTTCTGATTATTTTGTTTCTGACATAAATCAACAAAATAATTCTTATCATTTTAATTATATATCAAAAAAACAAAACAGTAAATCAAAGAAAATTATTTTGCCCATGTTGGGAGAGCATAATGTTAGTAATGCTCTTGCTGCAATTTCAGTGAGTTGTTTGTTGAATATTGATTATGAAAAAATCTATGATTCATTTTCAAATTTTGAAGGAATAAATCGAAGATTTGATATTCATATATCAAATAATAAAGTGGTTTATGTGGATGATTATGCTCATCACCCTGAGGAAATTCGATCTACTATATGTGGTTTTCTATCTTCTTTTCCAAAGCGTAAATTAACTGTAATTTTTCAACCTCACTTATTTACTAGAACTAGAGATTTTGCAAATGATTTTGCAAAATCATTATCGGAAGCAGATAAATTAATCTTATTAGATATATATCCTGCAAGAGAAAAACCAATTAAAGGAATTAATTCTCAAATGTTACTTGATTTATGTTCTAATGATTGTAAAATGGTATTAGATAAAAAAGAACTTTTAAATCATATTGAAAGAAATGAAAATGATTTGGTTATGACATTGGGTGCTGGAGATATTAGTGATTTAGTAGCGCCAATTAAAAGAATTTTAAATTAATGAAATTGTTTGTAGAAATATTAAAATTATTAGCTGTTTCATCACTTCTTTTTTTCTTGTTGTCATTTACAGTAAAAAATGAAAATGAAGATGACAGAAAAATTAATCTTATACAACTTGATTCATCTAATGAGCGTTTTTTATCTGAAAATGATATAACTAGTATCACTGATCATTATAATCATTTTAATATTTCAGAAATTGAGAAAAATTTAAGACAGATACCACAAATAAAAGATGTTAAGGTATATGTTCAACACTCTGGAGATATTAATATTGAAGTTATTGAGAGAGTTCCAATTTTAAGATTATTTGATAATACTCAAACTTATTACTTGGATAGTGAATGCGTTCCTATGCCGACATCAAATTCATATAGTTCAAGAAAATTATTAGTTTCTGGTGATTTAAATTTTTATTCAAACACTGAGATATGTAATTTATACTCAATTATAAATTCTAATGATCTTTATCAATCACTAGTTACTCAAATAGATCTTCAAAAGAATAATGTCACTTTGATTACAAGAATTAAAAACTTTGAAATAAATATTGGTGATTTAAATATGCTTGAAACAAAATTTGAAAACTTGTTGAGCTTTTATGACAGGATTATAAAATTTAAAGGATGGAATTATTATAATAAAGTTAATTTAAAGTATGTTGATCAAATAATCTGCTCAAAAAAATAATTTATGGAAGATAATATTTCAGATATAATTGTTGGATTAGATATTGGAACAACTAAAGTTTCAATAATTATTGGAAAGAGAAATCAATTTAACAAAATTGAGATTCTAGCAACTGGAAAATCAATTTCTAGCGGTGTTTCAAGAGGTATAGTTTCTAATATAGATAAAACAGTTGGTTCAATAAAATTGGCTTTAGAAGAGGTTAAGAATAAAAATAATATTGAAATAAATGAAGTTGTTGTAGGGATTGCTGGTCAACATATTAAAAGTTTACAACATCGTGGAGAAATAGTAAGAGATAATATAGAAATTGAAATTGGTCAAGAAGATATTGATAAGTTGAAAGAAAATATGTTTAAACTTATTACAATACCAGGTGAAGAAGTTATTCATGTAATTCCTCAAGAATATACAGTTGATGGAGAAGATGGAATTCAGGATCCAAAAGGAATGGCTGGAGTAAAGTTAGAGGCTAATTTTCATGTAATTACAGCTCAAGTTGGAGCAGTAAGAAATATTATGAGATGTGTGGAGAAAGCAGGATTAACTCCAAAGGAATTAATATTGGAACCATTCGCATCTGCAATAGCAACCTTAGACGAAGATGAACTTAGAGAAGGTGTCGCTTTAGTTGATATTGGAGGAGGCACAACAGATGTTGCAATTTTTCTTGACAAAATAATACGACACACAGCTGTGATTCCTTTTGGAGGAAATATTGTAACAAAAGATATAAAAACTGGCTTATCAATTTTAGATAAACAAGCAGAATTGCTTAAAATAAAATTTGGTGCTGCTATGTATACAGACGATCAAGAAAATGTGATGGTGTCAATTCCAGGCCTAAGAGGGAGAGAGCCAAAAGAAATTGCTGTTAAAAATTTATCAGAAATTATTGGGGCAAGAATGAAAGAAATCATTGATTTAGTGTACCACGAAATAAAAGTTTCAGGATATGAAAATAAGCTAATGACTGGAATTGTTTTGACAGGTGGAGGTTCACAATTAAAAAGTTTACAGCAACTGGTGTCTTTTATTACAGCAAAAGAAACAAGGATTGGATATCCAAATGAACATTTGTCAAGTGAATCAAAAGATTTAGTAACTAGCCCAATGTTTTCTACAGGTGTTGGTTTAGTTTTAAAAGGTTTTGAAAATAAATTGGTGTCATTTAAAAATGATACTAGTGAAGAAAAAACCAATGACGAAAAAAAATCAAGTAGTCTTCTAGCAAAATTTACAAGCTTTTTTGAGGATGAAATAGATTAGTAATAATTTTAATTAAATAAAAAAAATATGAGTTTAATAGAAACAGATTTTGAATTTCAACTACCAAAAAATCAATCTTCACAAATTAAAGTTATGGGAATTGGAGGAGGAGGTAGTAACGCAGTTAATTATATGTTTGAAAATGGAATTAAGGGAGTAGATTTTGTTATTTGTAATACAGATTTACAAGCTTTAGAAGCAAGTTCTATTCCAACTAAAATTCAACTTGGAGAGAATTTAACTGAAGGCTTAGGAGCTGGATCTAATCCAGATGTTGGTATGAAGGCAGCTCAAGAAAGTGCTGAAAAAATCTGCGAATTATTAGATTCAAATACTAAAATGTTATTTATTACTGCTGGAATGGGGGGTGGAACAGGTACTGGAGCGGCTCCTGTAATTGCAGAGATTGCAAGAGAAAAAGGTATTCTTACAATTGCTGTAGTTACGCATCCTTTTGCTAATGAAGGGGGGTATAGAAAACAATATGCTAAAGAAGGCTTAGAAGAATTAAAAAAATATGTTGATACACTTTTGATAATAAACAATGATAAATTAATTGAAATTCATGGTGATCTAACACTTACTCAAGCATTTGGAAAAGCAAATGAAGTTTTAAATACTGCAACAAAGGGAATTGCTGAAGTTATATCACAGCATTTACAAGTGAATATTGATTTAAATGATGCAAGAAAAGTTCTTTCAAATAGTGGGACAGCTGTAATGGGTCAAGCCGAGGCTACAGGAGAAAATAGAGCTGTTGAAGCAGTTAACGAAGCATTAGACTCCCCTCTTCTAAATGATAATGATATTACAGGTGCTGAACAGGTATTATTAAAAATTGTATCAGGTGTTGGTGATGATGAAATAAAGATGTCAGAATTAAGTAAAATTAAAAACAGGATACAACAGGCTGCCGGAAGAGATGTAAATATAATTGAAGGAATTGGATTTGATGATCAACTAGGTAGTGCTGTTAGTGTTACAGTTATTGCTACTGGTTTTGAGACTAAAAAGGTTAATGAGCCTGTAACTATTAAACTTGAAGAGAATGATATTGATATAGATGAGGAAATTGATGAAGTTGATGAAGTTAAAAATAATTTTAATACTCAACAAACTTTATTGTTAGATGATGAATTGATGGATTTTCAAAATGCTAAACTTCAAGAAAATAATTCTGAAGAAGATTTGCTGACCGAAACTGTAGTAAGCATAGATATTAATGAAGAAAATATTGATGATCCTCAACAATTTATAAATGAAGTTATTGATGATCAAATTAAAGAAGATGAAATTCAAGAAAATGAAGATCAAACAAAAGAGGAGGAGTTGATTGAATTTGAAACGCCTCAAAAAGTTAATTTAGATAATGAATTGAACGTTTCTAATGCTCAATCAATGAGAATTGAGGCCAGAGAAAGAGAGGAGCGATTAAGAGAAATTTCTATCAAGCTAAGAACTCCTTCTGGTTTAACAAAACTTGAAGAGGAACCAGCATATAAAAGAAATAATATTGATTTAGAAGAGACTGTTCATTCTTCAGATGATGAGATTTCTTCTTTTACACTAGAAGAAAAAGATGATGATATTATACTAAATGATAATAACTCATATCTTCATGATAATGTAGATTAAAAAAAAACCGCCAATCGGCGGTTTTTTTATTACATCATTCCAGGCATTCCACCTCCTCCCATTGGGGGCATAGCAGGAGCACTTTCTTCTTTTATATTTGAAATGACACATTCTGTGGTTAAAAGCATACCAGCTACAGAAGATGCATTTTCAAGTGCAACTCTCACTACTTTTGCAGGATCAATTACTCCAGCCTTGTAAAGACTTTCAAAAGTTTCAGTTTTAGCATTAAAACCAAAATCATTTTTTCCTTCTTTGACTTTTGCGACTATTACTGAACCTTCTAATCCAGCATTTGCTACAATTTGTCTTAATGGTTCTTCAACTGCTCTTTTTATAATATTAATTCCTGTTTGTTCATCGTTGTTTTCAGCTTTGATTTTTGAAAGAGAATGTGTAGCTCTAACAATTGATACTCCACCTCCAGGAACAATACCTTCTTCTACGGCAGCCCTAGTTGCAGCTAATGCATCATCAACTCGATCTTTCTTTTCTTTCATTTCTACTTCAGTTGCTGCTCCAACGTATAAAACAGCTACTCCTCCGGCTAACTTAGCTAGCCTTTCTTGAAGTTTCTCTTTGTCATAATCAGAAGTTGTAGATTCAATTTGTGTTTTGATTTGATTTACTCGAGCACTAATTGTTTTCTTATCTCCATCCCCATTAACAATTGTAGTGTTGTCTTTATCAATTACAATTTTTTCTGTTTTACCAAGCATTTCTAAAGATGTGCTTTCAAGTTTAAATCCTCTTTCTTCAGAAACGACAGTACCATTTGTTAAAATTGCAATATCTTCTAGCATTGCTTTTCTTCTATCTCCAAATCCAGGTGCTTTTACAGCAGCTACTTTCAGGGCACCTCTTATTTTATTTACAACTAATGTTGATAGAGCTTCACCATCTACATCTTCAGCAATTATCATTAGAGGTTTTCCAGTTTTTGCTGTTTGTTCTAAAATTGGAAGTAAATCTTTCATTGCTGAAATTTTTTGGTCATATATTAAGATATATGGACTTTCAAGTTCAACTTCCATTTTGTCTGGATCTGTTATGAAATAAGGAGATAGATAACCTCTATCAAACTGCATTCCTTCAACCACTTCAACTGTTGTATCGGTTCCTTTTGCTTCTTCAACAGTTATTACTCCTTCTGTTTTTACTTTTTTCATTGCTTCTGCAATTAAAGATCCTATTATGTTATCATTATTTGCAGAAATAGAAGCAACTTGTTCAATTTTTTCATAACTATCTCCAACTTGCTGAGCCTGTTTGTTAATGTCTTCGATAATTGCAACAACAGCCTTATCTATACCTCTTTTTAAATCCATTGGATTTGCACCAGCTGCAACGTTTTTTAAACCTTCAGCAATAATTGCTTGTGCTAAAACAGTAGCTGAAGTTGTTCCATCACCAGCTAAATCATTTGTTTTTGATGCAACTTCTTTGACCATTTGTGCACCCATATTTTCTAAAGTGTCTTCAAGTTCAATTTCCTTTGCAACTGTTACACCGTCTTTCGTTATTGATGGGCCACCAAATTGTTTGTCAATAACTACATTTCTTCCTTTTGGACCTAGAGTTACTTTTACAGCGTTTGCTAAAGCATCTACACCTTTTTTAAGTGAGTCTCTAGCTTCAATATCAAATGTTATGTTTTTTGCCATTTTTTTAATTATTTAATGATTGCTAATATGTCTGATTCTTTCATGATAAGGTAGTCTTCACCTTCATACTTTAGTTCAGTGCCTGCGTATTTTCCGTACAGAACTATATCACCAACTTTAACTGTAATTGGGTTTTCCTTAGTTCCTTTTCCTACAGCAACAATATGTCCTTTTTGAGGCTTTTCTTGAGCTGTATCAGGGATAATTATACCTGAGGCAGTTTTTGTTTCTGCTTTAGCTTGCTGAACAATTACTTTGTCGGCAAGCGGAGTTAATTTTATTTTTTTCATAATTTTTTGTTGTAAATATTTATAAAGCTTTATTTCAAATATCATGCCATTGAATTAAGCATGAAAAATTGTCAATTAAGCATGAAAAATTGTCACGTAAAAATTTAATTATTCTTGTACAGGATTTGACGGAAGATTAGGAATAATCGTTTCATCAATTTGTTCTTGTGCTTTTATTTCAACGTTATCATCAAAATTCTGTCTTGGGATAGCAAAGTTAGATAAAAGACTTAGTGAGATTAAAACAATTGCTAATGTCCATGTAGCCTTTTCTAAAAAATCAGTTGTTTTTTTTGCTCCCATAATCTGGTTACCTCCTCCACCAAATGTTGAGGATAGACCACCACCTTTTGGGTTTTGAACAAGAACTATAAGAACTAGCAATATAGATGTAATGATTATTAATATTGCAAATATTGTATACATATTATTTCTTTTTTAATTTTTTTACCAAATTAATTTGGTTTGCAAAGTAACTACTTTTTTGTGGATATTTCAAACTTAGTTTTTCATAAGTTAAAATTGCTTTTTCATAATGTTCTTGTTTAGTATACACTTTTGCAAGAGTTTCAGAAACAATTTCATTATTTTCCTCTATACTTTTTTTAGCATTTTCACTTGCCTTATAAAATTTTTGCTTAGAATTTTTTGAAATAGAAGGTTTGTTTTCTAAAAACAAATCAACTAATTCAGTGTTGTTCTTTTTATTTGAGCGATCTATTTTTTTTGTTTGAATTATTGAAATCCATTCAGAGAAGGAGAATGAATTATCATCACTATCTAAGTTATTATTAATTTTTTCAATTTTTGTTTGATCATTTAAAATCTTAAACAAAGTAGATCTATCAGCTGATTGTGAAGCTGCTTTTTTGAGTTGTGATTTAAACTTTATGCTTTTTGAGTCATAAAGTGCTTTGCAAAGTAAAATATTAGCAGTTTGAAAAAAGGGATATCTTACACTAAGTTCTGCTAGTTTGTCAGATTCGATTTTGTCAAATGTATATGGCTTGCTAATAATTTTTGATATGTCATACATATTTACCAATTTACTACTGATTTATTAAAAATATCTTCGATTATTTCATTTGTAATTTCATTTATTAAAACTTCTTCAATATCAGAAAAATTTTGGTCACTTTCATAATCTTTATATCTAGAAAATGTGTGTGAAAAATTGAATTCATCTTCATAGTTGTTTTTAAAATCAACTTTTACTGAAATAGTCAATCTATTTTGTCCTGCAATTTCATTAGACTGTATTGCCATTGGTTTAATTTCATATTTAGTTATATCTCCTTCAAACATTAAATCTCCATCATCTTCAATTATCGATAAATTTGTTTGTTGAGTAAAATAATCTTTTAATTTTTCGGTCATTAATTGACTCAATATTGGCTGTATTGTGGAAGCTGAATTTGAAAAATATTTAACTGTTATTGTTTTAGTTTCATTTGAAATTGATGCTCCATTAAATGAATATATTCCACAAGAAATGGAAAAACTAATGAATAGAAAAGTGCTGATCAGATTCTTCATTTTATAATTCAAATTCTTTAAGTTTTCTATATAATGTTCTTTCAGAAATACCTAATTCTTTTGCAGCGTCTTTTCTTCTATCTTTGTGTTTATTTAGAGCTTTAATTATTAATCTTTTTTCTTGTTCAATTAACGATAAGGATTCATGAATTTCAATAGTATTTTCTTTTACAATTAAATTTTCTTGTTTGTCCTCTATTTCTTTAAAAATTTCTAAATCCGTATTTGAGATAGAATTTGATGGAGATTCTAAAATTAAATTATGTGTTATTTTCTTAAGTTCAGTTAGATCGTTTTTCATGTCAAAAAGGACTTTATATAAAATTTCTCTTTCTGACAAATCTTCATTTGACTTATCTTTATACAAAATTGGAACATTTGATGAGTTTTCAGGTAAATGAAGCTTTAATGAATTACCATCAATTTCTCTGCTTTTTTCAATAATTGATAATTGTGCTACAAAATTCTTTAATTGCCTTATGTTTCCTGGCCATCGGTAGTTGTTAATTACCTCAACAGCTTCATTGTCTAATTTTATTGGATCGGTGTTGTATTTTTCCGCAAAATCTGAAGCAAACTTATTAAATAGCAGTAATATATCTTCTCCTCTATCTCTAAGAGGAGGAAGTTGAATACTGATAGTATTTAATCTATAATAAAGATCTTCTCTAAATTTACCTTTTTTAACCAATTCAAGCATGTTTTCATTAGTTGCAGCTAAAATTCTAACATTAGTTTTTTGAGCTTTTGATGATCCAACCTTGATGAATTCTCCATTTTCCAACACTCTTAATAATCTTGCTTGAGAAGCAAGTGGAAGTTCAGCAATTTCATCTAAAAAGATGGTTCCACTATCTGCGGCTTCAAAATAACCTTTTCTGCTTTCATTTGCTCCAGTAAAGGAGCCTTTTTCATGTCCAAAAAGTTCACTATCTACTGTTCCTTCTGGAATTGCACCGCAATTAACAGCTATGTAATTATTATGTTTTCTTTTACTATTATGATGAATGATTTGTGGTATTGTTTCTTTACCTGTACCACTTTCACCATTGATTAAGACAGAAATATCTGTTGCAGCAACTTGTAATGCTACATTAATAGCTTGATTGAGCTTTAAATCGTTGCCAATAATACCAAAACGATTTTTACTTTGTTTAATGTCCATTTTTAGATAATTTTTCCTTTTAATGTACCCGCAGTACAATCATTTATAATTACGTTTACATAATCCCCAACTTTATGAGAAGATTTTTCAAACACAACTACACAATTATGTGTAGTTCTTCCGTAATAGTGATTTTTTGATCTTTTAGATAGTCCTTCTATTAAAACTTCATATGTTTTGTTTAATCTTTTTTTGTTGTTTTCTAGCGACTGTTTTTGTTGTAAGTTAATTACTTCAACTAATCTTTTTTGTTTAATTTCCTCAGGAACATCATCTTCAAATTTTTTCTCAGCAGCTGTATTAGGTCTTTCTGAATACTTGAACATGTAGCCATAATCATATTTTACATACTTCATTAGACTAATTGTGTCATTATGATCATCATCATTTTCTGTGCAAAAGCCTGTGATCATATCCATTGAAATTGCACAGTCAGGGATTTTGTTTTTTATTCTGTCAACAAGAGCTATATATTCTGCCCGATTATATCCTCTATTCATAAGTTTAAGAATTCGACTACTTCCTGATTGAACAGGAAGATGAATGTAATTACAAATATTGTCATATTTAGCCATTATCTCAATTACATCATCGGTCATGTCTTGAGGGTTAGAAGTTGAAAAACGAATTCGAAGTTTTTTATTTACTTGAGCAACCATTTCTAAGAGATTAGAAAAATTAATTGCATTTTTCTTTTTTTCAGCACTTGCATTTTTGAAATCTTTTTTGGGACCTCCACCATACCAAAGATATGAATCAACATTTTGACCAAGTAAAGTTACTTCTCTATATCCATCTGAGAACAAATCTTTACATTCTTGAACAATACTCTCGGGATTTCTACTCCTTTCTCTGCCTCTTGTATAGGGAACAACACAAAAAGTACACATGTTGTCGCAACCTCGAGTTATAGAAACAAAAGCAGTAACACCATTTCCAGACATTCTCACGGGCTTTATATCTGCATAAGTTTCTTCTTTTGATAAAAAAACATTTACTGCTTTTCGTCCATCTTCAACTTCTTTGATTAGGTTTGGTAGATCTCTATATGCATCAGGGCCAACAACTATATCAACTAATTTCTCTTCTTCTAAAAATTTTTCTTTTAGCCTTTCAGCCATACATCCAAGAACACCAACAACCATTTTTGGATTAACAGATTTTTTTATTGAGTTGTAAACTTCTAATCTTTTCCTTACAGTTTGTTCAGCTTTTTCTCTTATTGAGCAAGTGTTTACAAAAACCAAATCCGCTTCACTAATGTCTTTTGTTGTTGAATAATTTTCTTTATTTAAGATCGAAGCAACAATTTCACTATCAGAAAAATTCATTTGACATCCATAGCTTTCTATGTAAAGCTTTTTT
>Ga0129352_10157425_pt1 | contig 11425 bp, 22 predicted proteins | sample CPBNA1_6_FD_105429 | JGI IMG/M metagenome (GOLD analysis project Ga0129352, IMG submission 105429) | Freshwater to marine salinity gradient microbial communities from Chesapeake Bay, USA - CPBay_Sum_27_0.2_RNA1 (Metagenome Metatranscriptome) | ecosystem: Environmental > Aquatic > Marine >... | reverse complement strand
GTCGCCGTGGCGGTGGTCATAAGCGCCGTTATCGCGTGATCGATTTTAAGCGAAATAAGCTCGGTGTGCCTGGTAAAGTCGCTGCGATAGAATACGATCCGAATCGTTCGTCGTTTATTGCTCTGGTTGTCTATGCAGATGGTGATAAGCGTTATATCCTCGCTCCTGCCGGGCTCATTGTAGGAGCGGCGGTAATTGCTGGCTCCGGCGCGCCCATTAGCGTTGGTAATGCGATGCCTCTATCAAGCATGCCACTGGGTTCGACCATACACAACGTCGAACTCAAGCCGGGAGCTGGCGGTCAGCTAGCTCGGAGTGCCGGGGCTGAGGTTCAACTACTCGGGCGTGGCGATAATGGTCGTGCGCAGCTGCGGTTGCCCTCAGGTGAAATCCGCGAAGTTGCCGTTGAGTGTATGGCAACGCTGGGACAAGTCGGAAATGTCGAGCACGGTAACGTGGTCTTGGGTAAAGCCGGTCGGTCGCGTTGGTTGGGTCGTCGTCCCAAAGTCCGAGGTGTGGTGATGAATCCGGTTGACCATCCGCACGGCGGTGGTGAAGGTAAGACCTCTGGAGGCCGCCACCCAGTGACTCCATGGGGTAAGCCAACAAAGGGATACAAAACGCGTAAGCACAAGAACCGTTCCGACGCGATGATTCTCCGTCGGCGCAACTCGAAGTAGAAAGCGATCTGAAATAATGCCAAGGTCAGTCAAAAAGGGCCCGTTTATCGACGCCCATTTGGAGAAAAAAGTAGAGGAGCTAAATCGCACGGGTAGCAAGCGCGTAGTTAAGACGTGGTCGCGCCGCTCTACGATTACTCCAGATTTCGTCGGTCATACGTTGGCCGTGCACAATGGCAACAAGTTCATTCCGGTTTATGTGACCGAGAACATGGTTGGCCACAAGCTGGGTGAATTCGCTCCAACCCGCACGTTTCGCGGACATGGTGGCAAACTCACTGAGCGTGGTAGCCGAGTGCGCTGAGGAGTTAGGGTATAAGCCATGGAAGCGAGAGCGATTTTAAAACAAGTTGGTATACCTGCCACTAAGATGCGCCAGTTGATCGAATTGGTCCGCGGGAAGCCGGTTGAGGAAGCGTTGACGATTCTACGTTTTTCTCCGCGTCCGGTGGCGCGCGAGGTCGAGAAGACATTGCGCTCTGCGATAGCCAACGGAATCAATCAAGACGAAGAAAATCCAGTGGATGCTGAAGATCTTTACGTCAAGGCAATTTATGCCGACGAGGGGAGAGATCTCAAGCGTATTCGCCCCCGTGCTCGCGGTTCGGCTGATCGCATTCGCAAACGCCACTGTCATCTAACCGTGGTCGTCAGCGACCAGATCAACTGAGGGAGCTCTCTTTGGGACAGAAAACTCACCCATACGGCTTTCGGCTTGGTGTAATTAAAGGATGGCGTTCCAATTGGTTCGCTGAAAAAGACTTTGCCGAGCTGTTAAACGAAGATCAAATGTTGCGTCGTTACGTCAAGCAGCGTCTGCTGCGCGCCGGCGTTTCCCGCATCAACATTGAGCGTCAGCCAAAGCGAGTCACCGTTGAAGTACATACGGCCCGTCCTGGGATTGCGATTGGACGGCGCGGTGCAGAGGTCGATAAGCTGCGTGACGAATTAAAGCAGCTTACGGGTAAAGATGTTTCGCTGAATATACAGGAAGTTAAAAAGCCGGAGCTCGATGCTCAGTTGGTCGCAGATAACTTAGCGCGCCAATTGGAACAGCGTGTCTCCTTCCGCCGGGCTATGAAAAAATCGGTTGCTTCTTCTATGCGCATGGGCGCAGAAGGCATCCGCGTGGTATGCTCGGGGCGAATCGGCGGCTCGGAGATGGGGCGTCGGGAACGTTCAGAACCGGCGGGTCGTGTCCCTCTACACACGCTGCGCGCAGATATCGATTACGCTCAATCTACAGCGTACACGATTTCGGGCACGGTTGGTGTTAAGGTCTGGATTTGTCACGGTGAAGTTGTTGCAGATGCAGTTGCTACCAATCAGGCATAGAGAAGAACTGAAGAGGAACACCTACAATGTTGATGCCTAAGAAAGCAAAGTGGAGAAAGCAGTCTCGAGGTCGCATGCGTGGCCAAACCAAAGGGGGCGACATGGTTTCCTTTGGCGAGTACGGCTTAAAGGCACTTGAACCGGGTTGGATTACCAGCCGTCAGATTGAAGCCGTCCGCGTAACGATAAGTAGAACGATGAGTAGAACGGGTAAGATGTGGATCCGCGTTTTTCCGGATAAGCCGATTACGAAAAAACCTGCAGAAACGCGCATGGGTAAGGGAAAAGGGTCGCCGGAGGGATGGGTGGCCGTTGTAAAACCTGGGCGCGTTATGTTCGAACTCTCGGGTGTTCCCACTGAATTGGCCAGAGAGGCTTTTCGCAAGGCTGGCCATAAATTGCCTATCAAAACCAAATTTGTAGAGCGGGTGGCATAGTTATGAAGGCCAGTGAACTGCGTAGTTTGAGCGCGGAAGATGCGAAGGGAAAGTTGGAAGAGCTCGAGGAGGAATCGTTCAATCTTCGCTTCCAGCATGTCTCGGGACAGTTGACCAGCCCGATACGCCTGCGTCAGGTTCGACGCGATATTGCGCGTGTGCGCACGTTAATGCGCGAGCGCGATTTACAGCAGGAAAGCCTGCCCGGGGGAGAGTCGTAAGCAATGTCTGAAAATACAAGTGAGCGCCGCACGGCCGAAGGTCGTGTGTTGAAGGCCAACAATCTCAAGACGCGGGTGATAGCCGTTGAGCAGCGCATCGCTCACCCCCTTTATGGGCGTGTTATCCGCCGTACTGCCAAGTTTGTGGCTCACGATGAAAACAACGAATCCAATGTTGGAGATTTAGTTCGCATTGAGGAATGTCGTCCCATGAGTCGTACCAAGCGGTGGCGTTTGATCGAGATCATGGAACGGAACGCGGATCAGGCTTAAATGATACACGAATACACCATAGTAAAGATGGCAGACAACGCCGGCGCGCGGACGGCCAAGTGCATTCGCGTCCTCGGTGGAACTCGCAAGCGCTACGCATCGGTAGGTGACGTGATTGTGGTTGCGGTACACAACGTTTTACCCAACGGTCCTCTGCAAGAGGGCCAGGTGGCAAAAGCCGTTGTTGTGCGTACCAAAAAAGAATATCGCCGTCCCGACGGATCCTACATCCGCTTTGATGAAAATGCAGCGGTCTTAATTAACGATGAGAAAGAGCCGCGTGGGACGCGCATATTTGGTCCGGTTGCCAGAGAACTGCGCGACAAGCAATACATGCGTATTGTCTCGCTCGCTCCGGAAGTCGTCTAGTTTTTGGTCACGCCAATAGAGGATGCAAATGGATATTAGAAAAGGAGATACGGTAGAGGTTATTAGCGGTAATGATAAGGGACGCCGCTCGACCGTTCTAGCCGTTATCAAAGATAAGCATCGGGTTATTGTTGAAGGGGTTAATATGCGCAAGCACCACTCGCGTCCCTCTTCTCGTGATCCCCAGGGAGGAATCATTGAGCGCGAAGCGCCGATTCATCTCTCTAATGTGATGATTGTGTGCCCGAAGACGGACCAGCCCACTCGGATTCGTCATAAGAAATTAGACGGTGGTAAAAACGTACGCATCTCCGCCCGTAGTGGTGAGATGATTGACTCGCAGTAGAGAAGGGTATCATGAGCGAGCCCAGATTGAAGACACTGTACCGAGAGCAAGTTAAGTCACGAATGTTGGAGCACTTCTCGTACAACAACGTCATGCAGGTACCGACCATTGAAAAGGTCGTCATTAACATGGGGGTCGGTGAAGCAGTTGGTGAACCCAAGGCACTAGAGAGCGCTGTAAGCGAAATGACCGCCATTGCCGGTCAGAAGCCTGCATTACGCCGGGCGAAAAAGGCCATTTCAAACTTTAAGTTGCGCGAAGGGGTTCCCATCGGTTGTATCGTGACGCTGCGCGGAAATCGCATGTACGAATTTCTCGATAGGTTAATTACACTCGCGCTGCCTCAGGTTCGAGACTTTCGCGGTGTGCCTGCGCGCGGTTTTGATGGTCGCGGTAATTACAACCTAGGAATTAAAGAGCAGATTATATTTCCCGAGATTGACTACGATAGAATCGATCATATTCGCGGGATGAATATCACAATCGTTACTTCGGCTCAGACCGATGAAGAAGGGCGCGAATTGCTTCGGTCGTTCGGCATGCCCTTTAGCAACTAATGTTGGGAGAATTGGTGAATGCCTAAAAAGTCTCTAATAGCCAAAGCGCGCCGCACACCGAAGTTTAGTTCGCGCAAGTATAATAGATGTCAGCGTTGCGGTCGGCCGCGTGGCTATTATCGCAAATTTGGTCTGTGTCGTATATGTTTCCGCGAGTTAGCCCTACGGGGTGAGATTCCCGGTGTCACCAAAGCCAGCTGGTAGGGAGAATATATAACATGAGTATGACCGATCCAGTTGCAGATATGCTGACACGCGTTCGCAACGCAAGCCGGGCCAAGCATGCCCGCGTTGATATTCCTGCATCCAAACTCAAGAGAGAGATCGCCCGCGTTTTGGCGGAAACCCGCTTCATTGATAACTTTGCATTCATTGAAGACAACAAACAGGGAGTTCTTCGTCTCTATCTTCGCTACGATAATAACAACAAAAGCATGATTCAGGGAATTAGACGCATCAGTCGTCCTGGGCTGCGCCAATATTCTGGAAATGCCGACGTGCCGAGAATTCGACGCGGTTTAGGTATTGCCATAGTATCAACTTCACGCGGTGTAATGACCGACCGTGAGGCGCGTAGAGCTGGCGTCGGCGGCGAAATTCTCTGCAGCGTCTGGTAGATTGAGGAGAAGCTAAGTTGTCGCGTATAGGAAAAACTCCAATTGTAGTCCCTCAGGGCGTCGATGTGAAGGTAGACGGATCTCAGGTTGCGGTAAAAGGACCCAAAGGAGCGCTGGAGGTGCCCTTTGTTGACGATCATTTAGGCGTCGATATAGAGGGTGATGCACTCCAGGTTACCTGCAAGAGCGAGGAGAAGTCTGCTCGTGCTTTACATGGGTTGACGCGGACATTGATTGCCAACGCTGTTTTAGGCGTGAGTGAGGGGTTTAGCAAGAACTTGGATCTTTTTGGCGTCGGTTGGCGTGCTGAGGCTCAAGGCCGTCAGTTAACGCTTCACGTGGGTTATTCTCATCCGGTAGTCTACGATGCGCCCGAAGGAATTGATATCGCAGTGGGCAACGGTGAGAGCGGCGCGCAGGCCCGCATCACTGTCAGCGGCATCGACAAGCAAGTTGTTGGACAAGTTGCAGCGGACATTCGCTTTAAGCGCAAGCCCGAGCCCTATAAAGGCAAGGGGATCCGCTATGAAAACGAAGTCATTCACTGGAAACAAGGTAAAACCGCAGCGGGCTAATTATGAAGGATAAGAAACATCTGAACAAAAAACGCGCCCGCATAGAGCGGCGCCGACATCGTTTGCGCAAGATTGTGTCGGGAACGCCGGATCGACCGCGTTTGGTGGTCCATCGTTCCCTAAAACACATTGAGGTTCAGTTGATCGACGATGTTGCAGGTCATTCTCTGTTTGGCTTTTCTACCCAGAGTAAAGATCTGCGTAGTCGCTCCTTTGCAAACCGAGTAGAACAGGGAACAGAAGTTGGAAAGATTGTAGCTGAAAAAGCTAAGGAAAAGGGTATCGACAAAGTAGTCTTTGATCGCGGAGGCTATCTGTACCACGGTATCGTTAAAGCCGTCGCCGACGGAGCTCGTGAAGGCGGGCTGAACTTCTAGAGGAGAGTTACTTCTGTGGCGAAAGTAGATCCCAACAGCATGGAACTGAGTGAAGTCGTAGTTCAGAACAGCATCAAGCGCGTTTCGCATGTGCGCAAGGGTGGACGTCGTTTCAGTTTTAATGCTATGGTTGTCGTCGGTGATCGCAACGGGCGCGTTGGTGCCGGCTCTGGTAAGGCTGGAGAAATATCTGAGGCGATCCGCAAAGGTACTGAGGCAGCAAAGAAGAACATGATCGAGGTGCCCGTGGTGAATGGAACGATTCCCCACGAGATTGAAGGTCGTTTTGGTGCGGCCCAGATCCTATTCAAACCAGCCTCTCCGGGAACGGGTGTTATTGCCAGCGGTGGTATTCGCATCGTGTTGGAACTGGCTGGTGTGCACGATATTCTCACTAAATCATTGGGCTCTACTAACCCTCAGAATGCAGTGAAAGCTACGCTTGCTGCATTGAGTGAATTGAGAGATGCCGAGTCTATCGCGCGTTTGCGCGGTGTGCCCATGGAAGTTTTGCGCGGTTAGGAGAAGATAAGTCGATGAAGTTAGTAATTACACAGCGCCGCAGTGCCATCGGTCGAGCTCAAAACCAAAAAGCTACCATCGAAGCATTGGGCCTTAAACGCCTCTACCAACAGGTCGTGCACGAAGACACGCCGCAGATTCGCGGTATGGTTGAAAAAGTAAAGCACCTGGTAGACGTGCAAGAACAAGACGCCTAAGTAGGAGACGATCTAACATGCGTTTAGGTGAAATTAAATGCCCAAAAGGCTCGCGTCGTGTTCGCAAGCGCTTGGGACAGGGGCCCGGTTCGGGGACGGGGAAGACGGCTGGTAAAGGGCATAAAGGTCAGCGGGCCCGTTCAGGCGCTCGTCGCGGCAACCGCATCGGTTTCATCGGTGGGACCTTGGCGTACTTTCGTCACATGCCTAAAATTGGGTTTTCCAATCACAATTTCAAAGTTGTATATCAGACGGTAAATTTGGCTGATATCGAAGCTCGTGGTTTAGAGGGCGAAATAGGGATTGAGGTCCTGCTGTCGACCGGTTTAGTCCGCAGCGATAAACAGCCAGTGAAGATACTGGGCGAGGGCGAGCTGAGTCGCGGCGTCACGATCACGGCACACCAGTTTTCAGCGAGCGCTCGTGAAAAAATTGAAAAGGCCGGTGGCAAGGCCGAGGTAATTTGAGGGACTAATGCTCCAGAGCTTCCAAAATTGCTTTAAAATTCCCGAACTGCGAAAGCGGATTCTCTTCACTATAGGGTTACTTGTTGTCTATCGAATTGGTGGGCAGATCACCGTGCCCGGTGTCGAAGTGAGGGTTGTGCAAGAGTTCTTTAACAACTCTAGCAATACGCTATTCGGCCTTTACGATATGTTTGTGGGCGGCGCTTTCACCCGCGCAACGATTTTTGCGCTGGGCATCATGCCCTATATTAGCGCATCAATTATTCTGCAATTGCTGGGAGCTGTGATCCCTTATTTTCAGAAGCTACAGCGTGAGGGGGAAGAAGGGCGTAAAAAAATTACGCAATATACTAGGTATGGCACCGTCTTTCTTGCCGCAGCTCAGGCATATGGCGTAAGCTACTTTCTTGAAACCATACGCGGTCCAGCTTCTGGATTGTTAGCTGTTCCCGATCCTGGTCTCGGATTTACTCTGGAGACCATGATTACGATAACAACGGGAACTATTTTCATCATGTGGTTGGGCGAACAAATTACCGAACGCGGTATCGGCAATGGTATATCGCTCATAATTTTCATCGGTATCATCGCCGAACTGCCCAATGCTATTCGCTACGAGTATCAGCACTATCTGAACAACATCAACTTGAACAAAGGACCGATTCAAGAGATCGTCCTAGTGGCTCTGATGTTTTTCATCGTTGCTTTCGTGATACTCATGACTCAAGGTCTTCGTAAGATACCCGTTCAATACGCCAAGCGTGTTGTTGGACGCAGAGTCTACGGCGGGCAGACTACACACATACCACTGCGTATCAATACAGCTGGTGTCATTCCAATTATCTTTGCCCAATCAATTATGTTCCTGCCTGGAACAATCACCCAACTCTTTCCAGATAGCGAGTTTCTTCAGGGGGTTGGAAGTTTGTTTTCAACTGAGTCGCTCGTGTATTGGGCCATTTATGGATTGATGATCGTTTTCTTCACCTACTTTTATACGGCTATCGTGATGGATCCGAACCAGTTAGCCGACAATATGAAAAAACACGGCGGTTTTATTCCTGGCATACGTCCAGGACCGCGGACTGCTCAGTATATTGACGGCATTATGACGCGCATCACGTTGCCCGGCTCAATCGCTCTGGCGGCTGTTGCGATATTTCCCTTTTTCGTCATACGGCAGTTTAACGTACATCCCTCATTTGCTCAGTTTTTTGGCGGCACGGGATTGTTGATTATCGTGGGAGTTGCACTCGATACGCTGCAGCAGATAGAATCTCAGTTGATGACCCGGCATTATGAAGGTTTTATGAAAAAGGGTCGTATACAAGGACGTCGGGGATAATCCCGCTTTTTGTCGGAGTAAAATTGTGAAAGTTAAAGCATCTGTTAGCAAGCGCTGCCCTGATTGCAAGATCATTCGCCGGCATGGGGTTGTGCGCGTGATTTGCAAGCGCAATCCGCGCCATAAACAGAGACAAGGATGAGGAGGCCAGCCATTGGCACGTATTGCAGGCGTTGATTTGCCCCGCGACAAGCGGGTTGCTATAGGACTCACTTATATATTCGGCATCGGTCAGACGGTCGCTAATCGCATCATTGAGCAGGCTGGTATCGATCCGCAGTTGCGCATACATAGTTTGACGGAAGATCAGGTTAATAGCCTGCGTGCAATTATTGAGGCCAATTATAAGGTCGAAGGTAGTTTGCGCGGTGAAATCACTATGAACGTCAAACGACTGATGGATATTGGCAGTTACAAGGGGTTGAGACACCGCCGTGGTCTGCCTGCCAACGGTCAGCGCACGAAGACGAATGCTCGCACGCGCAAAGGTCCGCGCCGCGCCATTGCTGGCAAGAAAAAAGCTCCTAGATAAAACAGTTAAGAACGAGGATAACGCATTTGCCACCTGAAAGACGTAGAAGACGCAAGAAAGCAAAGCAGGTAGAATCTGTGGGCGTTGCCCATATATTGGCTACCTTCAACAACACCATCATTACGTTAACCGATTCTGATGGAAATGTGATCTCTTGGGCAACTCCCGGAAAAATGAGTATCAAAGGTAGTCGTAAGTCGACGCCTTTTGCCGGCCAGATTGCTGCTGAAAAAGCAGCCCAAGAGGCCATGAGCATGGGGCTAAGACGCGTTGAGGTTTGGGTTAAAGGACCTGGCGTTGGACGTGAGTCGGCTATACGAGCGCTGCAGAACGCTGGCCTGGAGATTTCGGCTATCCGCGACGTAACGCCTATTCCTCACAACGGTTGCCGTCCGCCTAAGCGTCGCCGGGTCTAAAGGAGAATATCAGCATGAGTAGATACGTTGGACCTAACTGCCGCTATTGTCGTCGTGAGGGAGCTAAGCTCTTTCTCAAGGGTGAGCGTTGCAATTTAGAAAAGTGCTCTTTCGAGCGGCGCAGTTATGCGCCAGGTCAGCACGGTCAGGGGCTTCGTCGCAAGCAATCTGATTACAGCGTGCAGTTGCGCGCTAAGCAGAAGCTTTCCCGTCTATACGGTATCCGTGAGGGGCAGTTTCGCGGCTATTACAAAGAGTCTACGCGCGTTCCGGGTGTAAGCGGTGAAAACCTGCTACGCCTCTTGGAAAGTCGCTTGGATAATGTGATTTATCGCCTGGGGTTTGCGCCCTCACGTAAGGCCGCCCGTCAGCTCGTTCGACATAACCACATCCTCGTAAACGGCCGTAGGGTGAATATTCCCTCCTACCTGACGAGAGTGGGAGATGCTATTTCGGTGACCGAATCGAGTCGGCAGATGGAAGCCATCCATGAGTCGTTGCGCAGGTCTCGCGAAACTGTGTCGTGGTTGACCGTTGATAAGGTTAATTTACAGGGATCTGTCGTAGAGGCGCCAAGTCGTGAAGATATTCCGACTATCGCCGAAGAGCAGTTGGTTATCGAGTTTTATTCTCGCGTCTAACATACTTAGAGATTCGAGAAAATCTCTCCTCATTCCAGGGAGTAAGAGGCTATATGAAGTTAGAAGGTCTCCAGATGCCGAGGCTGGTGGAAATAGAAAAAGAAAGTCTGAACGAAACCTACGGCAAATTCGTCGTGCAGCCTCTAGAGCGAGGTTTCGGAGTCACGTTGGGACATTCCCTGCGCCGTATTCTACTTTCTTCTATTCAAGGCGCTGCCATCAAGCAAGTAAATATTCAAGGCGTTCAGCACGAGTTTTCTGTCGTGGACGGTGTTCGTGAAGACGTCCCAGAAATTGTGCTGAATTTGAAGGAAGTTGCGCTGCGTTACACCGGCGAAGAAGACCGTATCCTACGCGTCGAAAAAACGGGAGCCGGAGTGCTGTTGGCCAGCGATTTAGCCGTTGATCCGAACGTTCAAGTACTTAACCCAGATCTGCACATAGCGACGTTGGATGAAGGCTCTACGCTCACGATGGAACTGACGGTTGGACAGGGACGCGGTTATAGTTTTGCAGAAGAAAACAAGATGCCTGATCAGCCCATTGGTTCCGTGCCCATCGACAGCTCGTTTTCTCCTGTAACCAACGTCAAGTATGATACCGAGAATGCGCGCGTCGGACGTCGCACGGATTACGACCGTCTAAGTATTGAAGTTTGGACGGATGGCTCTGTGAATCCAGAAGACGCGTTGGCGCAAGCCGCCAAGATCATGATGGAGCACTTGAGCCTATTTATCAACTTCGAGGAAGAAGCAGAAGAAGTAGAAGAGAAAGAAGTTGATGAAGAGACCAAACGCGTTGCTCGATTGTTGGCCATGCCGGTTGATGAACTCGAATTGTCTGTTCGTTCTGCCAACTGTTTGCGTGCTGCTGGTATAACGCATTTGCGCGAACTCGTAGGACGCAGCGAGGCGGAAATGCTCAAATACCGCAACTTTGGTCGCAAGTTGCTCAACGAGTTATGTGGGATATTGGATACCCTTAAGTTAATCTGGGGTATGGATCTAACGTCGTATGAATTTGTTGAGATCGACGAAGATGCGGTCAATCCGTTAGTCGAGGAATTTTAAGGTAGGTTAAGAGAAAAATGAGACACGGAAAAAAAATAGCAAAGTTGGGACGTCCCTCGGCGCACCGCAAGGCGATGATGGCCAATATGGTGACTTCGCTTTTGTCCGAAGAGCGCATTACAACGACCCATACGCGTGCTAAAGAACTGCGACGTTCGGCTGAGCATATGATTACTTTTGCCAAACGCGGTGATCTCCATGCGCGTCGTCAGGTTTTGCGCTTTGTTGCCGATAAACAAGTTGTTGCAAAGCTCTTTGACGAACTCGGCCCTCGCTACAAAGGTCGAAACGGTGGCTACACTCGGATCGTTAAATTGGGGCCGCGTCGTGGGGATGGAACATTTATGAGTATTATCGAACTTGTCGACCGCCCTGGCGCAGTGGCACCAAGCGCAGTGGAAGAAGAAAATACAGAGTCTACAGAAGAGTAGTTTTTTAAGAAAAAATC
>Ga0129352_10085382_pt1 | contig 11612 bp, 11 predicted proteins | sample CPBNA1_6_FD_105429 | JGI IMG/M metagenome (GOLD analysis project Ga0129352, IMG submission 105429) | Freshwater to marine salinity gradient microbial communities from Chesapeake Bay, USA - CPBay_Sum_27_0.2_RNA1 (Metagenome Metatranscriptome) | ecosystem: Environmental > Aquatic > Marine >... | reverse complement strand
TCCGCATCTTCGGCAGCATAATCTCCGGCGGTTTCCAGCGGTACTTGGTTAAAGGTGAGCTGTTTCGCGCCCTTGCCTGCTACGTCTGCAAAATGAATGGTTTTACGATCTAGATAGTAGCCGGCTAGCGCATCCATATTATGTCGAGTTGCTACGCTATTGAGCACGTAGGACTGCAGCATTGTGTCGTGAATAGGGCCTTCGATGGCAACACCGTATCGTGCCAGCACGCTCATATCGTATTTCAGATTCTGGCCGACCTTGGCGATATTAGGGTTTTCGAGCACTGGCTTTAGAGCAGCAATGGCGGTTTCCAATGAAATCTGATCTGGCGCGCCAGGGTAGTCATGGGCAACGGGCAGGTAGGCGGCGCGGCCAGGATTCGCTGCAAACGAAAAACCCACCAGTTCAGCATCCATGTAGTTGATGCTGGTGGTTTCTGTATCGATGGCAATGAGCTCTTGGTCGCTGAGGTGTTCAACCCATTCGCTTAACTGGGTCTCGTTTAAAACCAGGTCGTAATCCGTTTCAACCTGCTCGGGTGCGCTAGCCTCTTCTGTGGTGTGCGTAACGCTCACCCCATCCGCCGAACTGATCTCTTCCAGCCATGACTTAAACTCAAACTCTCGGTAAAACTGACTCAGCACTTCAATATTCGGCTCCGTCGGCACCAAGTCAGCAAAATGAAGCGGCAGATCCACGTCACACTTTATCTGTGTTAAAGCCCTAGACAGCGGCAGCTGTTCAAGACTGTCTCGCAGATTTTCGCCAACCTTGCCCTTTACCTCGTCCGCGTTGGCTATCAGGCCATCTAGTGAACCGTATTGATTAAGCCACTTCGCTGCAGTCTTTGGACCGACCTTCGGCACACCTGGAATGTTGTCGACGCTATCTCCCATAAGCGCCAGATAATCGACAATTTGTTCTGGCTTGACGCCGAACTTCTCCACTACCCCATCGGCGTCCATAGTAGTTTCGGTCATCGTGTTTACCAGGGACACAAACGGCGTGACCAGCTGGGCCATGTCTTTATCACCAGTGGAAATCACAGTGTGCTTTTGTGACGCGGTAGCTTGAGCGGCGTAGGTGCCGATGACATCGTCGGCCTCAACGCCTTCCACCATAATGAAAGGCAGACCCATGGCCTTGATCATTTCATGTAGTGGGGCAATTTGTTCCCGCAGGTCGTCGGGCATGCTGCTTCGATTAGCCTTGTAATCAACATACATGTCATCACGAAAGGTTTTGCCGGGGGCATCGAACACCACCGCCAACGGGCTTGTGGGATAGTCCTTGGCAAGGCGCCGCAACATACTAATGACGCCTCTAATAGCCCCGGTTGGGTGCCCGGCTGTGCTGCGCAAATCCGGTAACGCATAAAACGCTCGAAACAAGTAAGAAGACCCGTCAACTAGTACAACGGGACCATGGAGTTCTGCCGCCTTCGACGTTAAGTTATCCGCCACGCTATACTCCCGTTGCTCATTAAATTCCCGGTTTCAATTATGGCCTTACTCGGACCACGATCGCTAGAAAGCGTGCAACGCCACAGACTCAACGTGCTGCTTTTATGCCTGCTTGCCATTCTAGCAATGACGATATCGCCGACGACCCGGGCTGCCCAGCGGGGGCCAGACGTCGTAGTCATCGCCGAAGAAAATCGTATGATTTACGAGTTTAGGCAAAACGGTCAGCTGCGTATGATCCGCGTTGTCCCGTCTTTTGGTAAGCCTTATTACTTGGTGCCAAAGGATCCTACCCAAGCAGGCAGTGATCTGCAGCGGGTCGAAAGTCTGGTGCCCAGTTGGGTGCTATGGGAATTCGAGTAGATACCTTTCCTTTTTCCCTTGGCCAATAACCCAATACGGGCAGCCGCCTCAGTTCGCCTGAAGCAGATAGAGGCCAAAGTACTCGTCTTTATCCAGCCAATACTTCAAGCACCGAAAATCGGCGCTTTCTGCTAATGCCAAAAACTCTAGCGGCGAGTACTTGTAGGAATTCTCGGTATGTAGCAGTTCGCCCACCTTAAAATCGAAGGTATTGCCTGCAATGTTGACTCGCTGATCGCAAAGACTGCGCAGGAACATCTCAATACATCCCTGAACTTCATTGTATCGAGCCATATGCTGGAAATTTCCGAGCTGAAAATTCGACCCAAGCTCCCGATTCAAATGCACAAGCGCATTGAGATTGAAGGCTGCAGTCACACCTGCAGCATCAGCGTATGCTCGCTGCAAAACCAACGGATCTTTTTTGCAGTCCACCCCAATCAAGAAATAACCGTCGCTGCCAAGGGTAGTCCCAACTTGCCGCATGAACTCCCTCGCCTGAGCTGGCTCGAAATTACCAATGCTCGAGCCGGGGAAAAAACCCACCCGATTTAAGTCGCCCACTTGTACGGGTAACTCCATATCCTGGGTGAAGTCCGCGCACACCGGAAAAACACCCAGCTCGGAAAAATCCTCTGACAAGGCTGTTGCCGTACCCAGCAAATAGTCCTTGGAAATGTCCACCGGCACATAGGCGCTGGGGGAAAGTGCTTGCAGCAGCTTACGAATTTTAAGAGTCGAACCACTGCCGTACTCAATTACGCAGCTATCCTTGCCAATTAAACTCGCAATCTCGGGCAAATACGCGTCGAACAAAGCCAGCTCTGTGCGCGTTGGATAGTATTCTTCCAGCTCGGTTATCGCCTCGAAAAGCTGTGAACCCTTTTCATCGTAAAAGAACTTCGGCGAAAGGCTTTTCGCGTTTTGGCCTAGACTCGCGCAAACTTCAGAGAGCGTATCTTCCTTACCAGGATACAAATCGAGAAAAGCAAATTTTTCGCCTCGCGCATTCATAGATCTTTAGCCAAACGAATGCCGCTAAACTGCCATGAATCCTTGGGATAGAAAAAATTTCGGTAGCTGGCGCGAATGTGACTCCTGGGTGTTACGCAGGATCCGCCTCGCAAGACCCACTGGCTGCTCATGAACTTCCCATTGTACTCACCAAGAACTCCTGGCAATGGACGATATCCGGGATAGGGTCCGTAACTGCTGCTGGTCCATTCCCAAACATCGCCAAATAGCTGCTTATTGTTACCGCTTCGGGGGCTTGGATGATACACACCGTCCTCCACAAAGTTGCCGCTGATCGCTTGTCCATCAGCAGCAATTTCCCATTCAAATTCTGTCGGCAAACGAGCGTCGGACCACGCCGCAAAAGCTGCGGCCTCGTAGCCGCTGACATGCACTACCGGAGCATCCAACTCCAGCTGACTCAAACCACTGTCCAGCCGATACTCATACCACTCTCCATCATCGTTTCGCCAATACAGGGGACGATGCTGCTCTTGCTCGCTTCTGCTTGCCCAAGCCTCAGATAACCACAAGTCTGGTCGCTGGTAGCCTCCATCCTCTATAAAGGCTAGAAACTCGCGATTGGTTACCAAACGATCCGCTAAGGCAAATGAACCCACAAAGACAGAATGACGGGGCAGCTCATTGTCGAAGCAAAAACCTGTGGTGGCTCCAATCTTCACCAGGCCAGGCTCGAAAACACTGAAACCTACGGCCTTGTGATGCTTCTGTTCTTTCTGTCTTTGCTTATCGCGGTTCGCCGGCTGGTGAGAATGGGCCATAAACGATGGATACAGAGGGTTGTGTCCAAAATTGTACTTAATGTCTGTCAACAGCAACTCTTGATGCTGCTGCTCATGATGCAGCCCCAACGTCAAAATTTGGCATACTTCAGTCCAACACTCTTGATGCTGAACCGCCTCGATCAGCGCGCAAACTCGTGAGTCAACGTGTTGACGATAGGCCATCACTTGATCAACCGATGGTCGTGATAAGTGACCACGACGAGAGCGCGGAAACGGCTCTCCAACGCCATTGTAGTAGGAGTTAAATAGGTGCTCGAACGCCGGGTGAAAAGGGCTAAAAACGTCGCTGAACGCTTTCAATAGAAAGGTTTCGTAGAACCACGTTGTATGCGCCAAATGCCACTTCGGTGGGCTGGCGTCAGGCATGGGTTGCACGCCAAAATCCTCGGTCTCTAAAGTCGAACACAAGGTTTCGCTGGCCAAACGCGTTTTTATGTAAGCGGCCACGGCCGCCGCTGCACCATCAAAGTCAGATAGCCGCTGACTCGTCGATGGATGAACCGCCTCTGGCTGAGAAGTTGTACCCGCGCGCATAGACTACCTTAGTCACAAATGCTGTGAACTTTGAACCGCGATCGAACTGGATGCGTCAGGAACGTATCATCTCAACTCAGTGTTAAGCCCAATGCCCTATCTGGCTCCATCGTGCTTTTTCGTTGAATGAAGCCAAAGCTCCTCAGATCTAGAACTGCGCCGCTAAAGTCTGGAAGGTTAGCCTAATGGTCTCGGCATCGTGAGGCAACTTAATGAACCCATGGTAATGGCCCTTAGGGTTAACGATCACAATGTTGCCGGTGTGGTCTACGGTATAGGCATCCTCTGGCGCCATAGATGCAGCTCCGCTTGCCACGTTAAGAGGTACCTTAGCAAAGGCCACGTTGAGTTGGCTGGTCAAAGAAACCAGCGCTTGCCGAGACCCCGTAACACCCAAAAATCGAGGTGAAAACGCCGTTGCATAGCTTCCTAGCTGTTCAAGGCTGTCTCGGTCCGGATCCACCGAAACCAGGATGCCTTGAAAAAGATCTGCTTGAGCGGGGTCTTGAGCGCGAAGCTCGCGCTCTGCAGTACCCAAAACTGCCATGCTGGTTGGGCAGACATCGGGGCAGTTAACGAATCCAAAGAAAATGAAATTCCAGCGTCCTTCCAAATCCGAGCGCTCAAAAAACTCTCCGGTATGAGCCTGCAGCTGAAAGTCCGCGATATCTCGCGGTTTAGGCAGAATAAATACGCCCTTGGCTCGCATTTCTTCTTCCGAGAGCTGCGGAACACGGATCACACTCACCACGAACATCACCAATACGATGGAGATGAACACCAAGCAAAGAAGGACCGTACTTTTAATTGTATTCACGAATCAGGCCGATAACGGGGTCATTTGAATCGGGGCTTCAAGGCTCACACCGAGAAACAAGTAGTGATCCACCAACATTAGCAAAAACAACGCGCCTAGATAGACGATGGAGTAGCGAAATGTCTCCATCGGCGCTTTTTCGTTCTTGTTGCGCAACAATACCACCGCCCAATATAAGAAGCCTGCGCCTAACGCCAAGGCCCCCGCCAGGTAAATTGGCCCAGACATGGTAATCACGAAGGGCAAAACTGAAGCGATCACCAGCAGTATGGTGTAAAGCAATATGTGTAGTCGCGTATAGGCTTCACCGTGAGTGACGGGCAGCATGGGCATACCAACGTCAGCGTATTCATCTTTTCTTTCAAGAGCGAGAGCCCAAAAATGAGGCGGTGTCCAAGCGAAGATGATCAGCACCAACAGCAGGCCGCCGGGATCAATACTGTTCGTCACAGCCGTCCATCCAAACAACGGAGGTGCCGCGCCAAACAGCCCGCCAATGACAATATTCTGGGGCGTCGCCCGCTTAAGGTACATGGTGTAGATGAATCCATAGCCCACCCAAGACGCCAGATTTAGCCATGCGGTTAGCGGATTAACGAACAACCACAGGATCAGCATGCCGACCAAGCCCGTAATCGCGCAAAACATTATGGCCTGCTGATTATTGACCCGGCCCGTTGCTACAGGTCGGTTATCCGTGCGCGCCATTCGCGCGTCTATGTGCTGGTCGGCGATGTGATTGACTACGGCTGCCGAACCCGCCACCAGGGCAATACCTAGGCTGCCGAAAACCAACGTCGCCACTGGAACTGCGCGGGGCGTTGCTAGGAACATCCCAACAATGGCGCAGAGCAGCATCAGTACAACCACGCGCGGTTTGCACATCTCAAGATAGTCTTGCCAGGTGGCGCCAGTGACAGCTTCGCTCATTGTTACAGGGTACTCAGACATTGGGCTGCAGGGTCCGCAGCCGGGGCGCGAAGTTTATCGTAACCAGCACCAGCAGCAATAGGGCTCCAACTGTATTGTGCGCAGTCGCGTTGAGCAGGGGTAGGACCCACACTACGTTCAATATACCAAGGGTGATTTGAACCACTAGGGCCGCAAGCAAGACGTAACCTACCACGGCTACTTGCCTAACCATTTGAACGACCAGCCCCCCGACAACGAAGAGTACAACCAAAGCGCCAATTCGGTGGATCCAATGAATTGCCGTTCGAGCTTCGCTGGTCATCAAGCCGCCCAAGTAATTGGGCCCAACGTTTTGCAGTACATTGAATCCTTGCTGAAAATCCATAGGCGGCGAATACGTGCCGTCACAACTTGGAAAGTCGTAACACGCCAATGCAGCATAGTTGGAGGAAACCCAGCCACCCAGAGCAATTTGGATCACAACAACAACGAAAGCCACTTTCGCTAGTAGTGACGGCACAGGCAAAGCCTGCACAATCCGAGACGCTCCACCCTGGCGCAAGTACAACAGCCAAATCAGGCTGAGCGTGGTAAATCCACCCAGCAAGTGGGCGGTAACAACCTGCGGCCAAAGTTTTAAGGTAACGGTCCAGGCTCCAAAGGCAGCCTGACAAAGGATCACGACCATCAGCACACTGGTCAAAGTAACCGGGGTGTCCTCAGTACGTTGTCCTCGATAGGCCTTCACCAGCATCAAAAGCACCAGCAGCAGCAAGGCGCCAGCAATGTATCGGTGCCCCATCTCCCACCATGCCTTTGCAAATTCCACAGGCGCCTCGGGATGTAGCGCTTCCGCTACGGAGATCTCTTCGGCTTGATCTGGAACCGTCAAAAATCCGTAGCATCCAGGCCAGTCTGGGCAGCCCAAGCCGGCATCGGCCAATCGAGTGTAGGCACCGACTGAGACAACGAGTAAGGCGAAAATAACGCCGAAACCAGCGAGTTTTCTTATTTGAGCATTAACCAATTTGAGAGACCTTTAATAAGCGTTTGAGATCAGCCAGCAGCAGCTTTGGGTTGATGTCTAATGGATAGAAAAAAACTAGATTTCCATTGGGATCAACGATGTAGATACCTTCTGGCGTTTGCTCCCGCAAAGATTGTATTTGAAGCAAGTCCGGCTGATCGTCGGGTAGGACAAAGGCCGCATCAGTTGTTATGCCGCGCCGCACACGTTTCGCTTCTTTGTTGAGCAATATGTGGGCGGCTCTGAGTTTGTGCAATGCCTCGACACACACATCATCGCATTGGTCAGCTACTGTCCAAAGCCACCACTGGTTGGATGCTGATAACGTCGCACCATCGGTTGTTCGCCATTGCAGTTGTTCCACGGAAAGGCGTGGTTGGACAAAGGCACCATTGTTGGTTGTACCCCAGCTTTCACCCCCTTGGGCGGCAAAAAAGAGGGCATAGGAACCGCCCAAGGAGCACAAAGCCATAATCAAAATAACCGCCAATTGTTTGCGCCCGCTGGCAGGTTTGTTTTGCTCAGATTGTTCCATAACGATTCCGTTGTTAGTGTGTCTTGGCGTATGAACTGCCAATCACCTGTTTGCTGGTTGTTTCAGTCATTACGCGGCAACTCAACCGCGCTTAGCCGATTGTGTAAACCCTAAATAGCAGTAGCCCAACACCAAAACCGCAGCCAATCCGAACCAAGTGGCGGCGTATCCTCGGTGTTTATCGTCCGACAATCGCGAAGCGAAAGGGGCCGGCTTCAAAACGCTTGGCTGACCCGGCTCCAATCGTAACTCCACGGACCAAGCACTCACCATTTGGGCCATGCGGTCTACATTGGCTCTCTGTATCACCTTTGGCCAAGTAGCACTCCACTGCTGCTCGCCCCAGGCGGGAATCAGTCCTAATTGAGGCCACACCGTTGCGACCATGGTTATTTCGGTGTCAGGGGTTTCGACAATAGGAAGCACATCCCTTCCCAAGGAAGCGACAAAACCCCGGTTGATTAACAACTTACCCAGAGACTGGTCCAGGAACACTTGGTAAACCCAAAAACCGACAATCCCGTTCGAGACCTGATTATCCAACAGAAAGATCTCCGGGTGGTATCGACCGAACAAGCGTAAAGCTTGAAACGGCTGGGACAGTGACTGAGGAGAAGGCTGAACGGGCAACTCGGTCAATTTGGCAAGATACTGATTCTCTAGAGCGCGCTTTTGATCTCCGCGCTCTAGCTGCCACGCCCCCAAACTCAAAAGGGTAGGCAACATCACAACGAGGAATGCCGTCATGCGCCAACCAGGGTCAAACTTCGTCATCACTTTACGCTCACAAACCATTGATACAATGTGGCTGAATCCAAGTGGAGTTGCTCGGTCGTGTTAAAAGTCATTATCGTCATTTTATTGATTTGCGTCGTTCTCAGTCTAATGAGCGGCCTCGTCTTTCTTTTTAAAGATACCGGTAAACCCGAGAGCCGAAGACTCTGGTATGCGCTGGGCATTCGAATCACTTTTGCGACACTGCTGCTACTGGCCACTGGCTATGGGTTCTACACCGGTGAGCTCCGCATGGGTTTGAACGCGCCCTGGCATGAATCCGCCCAAGCCGTGAGCGTCACTGAAGACACCGGCGAGCCATAATAGAGTGGCGACTAGGGCCGATGAACAAAATCGAGAGAATAAAAAGGGGCATATTGCCCCTTTTCTGATACGCGCTTGCTAACGACCAATCCGTTAGAACACGTATACGAAGAAAAACAGTCCTACCCACACGACATCTACAAAATGCCAATACCAGCTAGACGCCTCAAAGCCAAAGCAGTCTTTCGGGGAGAAGTGTCCCTTAACCGCCCTGAAAAGCTGAATCAGGAGCATGAAGGTACCCAGCGTCACGTGAAAGCCGTGAAAGCCTGTAAGAATAAAGAATGTTGACCCGTATATGCCACTACCTAGGGTAAGGCCCAACTCGGTGTAAGCGTGAATATACTCTTCCACCTGTAACACGAGGAAGATGACGCCCAACAGCACTGTAAGACCCAACCAACCGATTAACTTGTTACGGTTTTGCGACTTGATTGCATCATGCGCGAAGTGAACGGTGACACTTGAGCTCAGAAGAATAACGGTGTTGTAAAAAGGTAGGTAAGCGCTCCACGCACTGACGTCAGTGACGCCTGGGGCTTGCATGCTTTGGCTTGGGTTAACAAATAGGGCAGGATTGGGATTTTGTACCACAGGCCACGTCGCTTCGAAGGCAGGCCAAAGATAGTTGGTGATGCCTTTCTCGCCCTCGCCACCGAGCCATGGCACGACGAAGCTTCGAACATAAAACAATGCGCCAAAGAATGCTGCGAAAAACATCACCTCTGAGAAGATGAACCACCCCATACCCCAAACGTAACTCCTTTGTACGGATTCGTTGTTCAGACCAGCGGTATTTTCCTCAATGACTTTGGCAAACCAGCTATACAGAACCAAGGCCACAATGGCGAAGCCAATGGTTGATTGGGTTGCATCCCCGGCGCCGCCAGCGCTGACATCATTCAACCAGCCGGCCAAACCGGTGACCGTCAACATCAGGCCAAAAGCCAAGAACACAGGATACCAACCGGACTCCGGTACGTAATAAATCGACTTATCGACGTCGGCCGAATTCGCCATGAGACTCCTCCACTAAACTGTTAACTATCCGCCAGCTACTGCCAGCCGATCTTGTGAGCCATTACCCTGAATGGCCGATAGGTCTACGCGGTCTGTGATATCAAAGAGAGCATAGCTCAGATTGATCGAACCGACGTTTTTCGGCAACTCTCGCCCTACGATAAAGCGCATGGGCATCTCCACTTCCTCTCCTGGCTGCAGTATTTGTTGCTCAAAGCAAAAACACTCAGTCTTGTGAAAGAACTCGGTTGCCGAAAATGGCACTAGCGACGGTATCGCCTGTGCAACCATGACCCTGTTCGTTGGATTTTTTACAAAAAAACTAACGGTTTTGGCTTCGCCGGGGTGGACCCTCACCGCACCCTTGCCAGACCAAAACTGCCATGGCATACCTTCATTGGTATTGGTCAAAAAATTCACTTTAACGAGTCTAGAGAAATCAGGCTGCGTGCTAGCTTCGTCAAATACATAGGGCCCACCGGTTTTGCCGTTGAGCCCAGTCACTTCACAAAATAGGTCGTAAAGCGGCACTAGGGCGAAAGCGAACCCACACATCCCGAGAACGATCAGTGACGTTTTTCGCACTGTCTTTTTTATTCCGGCCTGTTGAGTTTGTTCCGTCATAGTCTTCTTGGGCTTAGCCCAATACCTCTTCGTCTTTTACAACCGGTGGGTGCGTGAAGGAATGGTAAGGCGCTGGTGATGGTAGCGTCCACTCTAAGCCCTTGGCACCTTCCCATGACCGGGCCGTCGCTGGCGCTCCAGAGCGCAGGGACTTAATGATCACATAAAGGAAGAACACTTGGGACAGGCCAAAGATAAAGGCACCCACACTCGAAACCATGTTGAAGTCCGCGAACTGCAGCGGGTAGTCAGGGATACGACGGGGCATGCCTGCCAACCCAGAAAAGTGTTGGGGGAAGAACGTCACGTTCACACCTATAAACGACAGCCAGAAGTGGATCTTGCCTAGGGTTTCGTCATACATCTTGCCGGTCCACTTGGGGAACCAGAAATACACTGCGGCAATGATCGAGAACAACGCACCCGGCACCAACACATAGTGGAAGTGCGCTACCACAAAGTAGGTGTCGTGGTACTGATAGTCGACGGGGGTGATGGCCAACATCAATCCAGAAAATCCGCCCATGGTGAATAGTACGACAAAGGCAATCGCGAACAGCATTGGTGTCTCGAATGTCATGGAGCCGCGCCACATGGTGGATATCCAGTTAAAGACCTTCACACCCGTTGGTACCGCAATCAGCATGGTGCTATACATGAAGAATAGCTGGCCAGCCAAGGGCATACCCACTGTGAACATGTGATGCGCCCACACAATGAAGGACAAGAAGGCGATTGAGGCCACCGCATACACCATTGAGGTATAGCCAAACAGGCGCTTGCGTGCGAAAGCCGGAATGATGTGAGAGACGATGCCGAATGCCGGCAAAATCATAATGTAAACCTCTGGATGACCGAAGAACCAGAATATGTGCTGGAACATCACCGGGTCACCGCCACCGGCAGCGTTGAAGAAACTGGTGCCAAAGTGAATGTCAAACAGCATCATCGTGACCGCTCCGGCCAAAACAGGCATCACCGCAATCAGCAGGTAAGCCGTGATTAACCATGTCCAAACAAACATCGGCATCTTCATCAGCGTCATACCCGGTGCGCGCATATTTAATATGGTCGCAATGATATTGATGCTACCCATGATCGATGACGCGCCCATCAGGTGCACGGCAAAAATGAAGTAGGTTACTGATGGCGGGGCATAGGTTGTAGAAAGCGGAGCGTAAAAGGTCCAACCAAAGTTAGGGCCGCCACCTTCCATAAACAGGGTTGAAATCATCATGCCGAAGGCGAAGGGCAGAATCCAAAAAGACAGATTGTTCATCCGCGGCAATGCCATGTCCGGCGCCCCAACCTGCATCGGGATTAGCCAGTTAGCCAAGCCTACAAACGCCGGCATAATGGCCCCGAAGACCATAATTAAACCGTGGTTTGTGGTCAT
>Ga0129352_10218317_pt1 | contig 11777 bp, 5 predicted proteins | sample CPBNA1_6_FD_105429 | JGI IMG/M metagenome (GOLD analysis project Ga0129352, IMG submission 105429) | Freshwater to marine salinity gradient microbial communities from Chesapeake Bay, USA - CPBay_Sum_27_0.2_RNA1 (Metagenome Metatranscriptome) | ecosystem: Environmental > Aquatic > Marine >... | reverse complement strand
CAATTTAAATGCCAATCCAGCAACCTTCGCAGAATCATCAGGAGAAACTTCAACTTGGTTTTCTTCCGAATCTTCACCTTTCATGGGAGGAAGATCAAGGGGGCTTGGCAAATAATCAACAACAGCATCCATGAGCATCTGTACACCTTTGTTTTTGAAAGCACTTCCAGGTATAACACCTATAAATTTAAGGGATAGGGTAGCCTTTCTTATACCGAGTTTAAATTCATTTTCAGAAATATCCTCACCCTCTAAGTACTTATTAGCAATGTCATCGTCAAAATCAGAAACTGCCTCGATAAGACTTTCCCTGTATTCATTAGCTTGGTTTTGCATTTCCGAAGGTATATCTTCTACGCTAAAGCGGACGCCTGATGCATCTGACTCGTCGTAGATGTAAGCAACCATTTTAACAAGATCAACAAGACCTTTGAAATTTTCTTCGGCACCGATTGCTAAAAATAATGGATGGGCGTTAGCACCTAGCTTGTCCCTCATTGTTCCAACAGCAGCAAGAAAGTCAGAGCCCATACGGTCCATTTTGTTAATAAAGCCAAGGCGTGGAACATTGTACTTATCCATTTGCCTCCAAACAGTTTCAGACTGTGGTTGAACACCTTCAACGGAGGTAAAAACGCCAACCGCACCGTCAAGAACCCGAAGAGACCTTTCGACTTCTGCAGTAAAATCAACATGGCCCGGCGTATCGATGATATTGATACGATGTGGAATTGAATCAAATGGGCCGTCAGAAGTTGTCCAACCGCATGAGATAGCAGCAGAGGTAATGGTTATGCCACGTTCTCTTTCTTGCTCCATCCAATCGGTTGTAGCACCGCCATCATGAACCTCACCAATTTTGTGAACTACACCAGAATAAAATAGTACCCTTTCAGTACATGTAGTCTTGCCAGCATCGATATGTGCTGCGATGCCGATATTTCTAGTGTGCTCTAGGACTGTCGGACGAGAGTCAGAGTTTGCTGAAGAAAAGTTTTGATTGTCACTCATGTTAAGTTTAATTACCAACGAAGATGTGCAAACGCTCTGTTTGCTTGGGCCATTTTATGAGTTTCTTCTCGTTTCTTAACTACGGAACCAGTATTGTTGTATGCGTCGATTAATTCACTTGCTAAAGAGTCGGCCATTGGGGAGCCTTTGCGAGCAGATGCGGCTTTAACCACCCAACGAAATGCAAGGCTTTGCTGACGCTCAAAAGGAACTTCGATAGGAACTTGATATGTTGCACCACCAACTCGTCGGCTTTTTACTTCAATTTTGGGACGTATGTTTTCAAGTGCACCCAATACAAGATCGATTGGGTTGCCCTTTTCAAGTTTTTCCGCCATCTTCTCGATAGCACTGTAGACAATCCTCTGAGCCAGTGCCTTTTTTCCGCTAAGCATTACTGCGTTAACTAGAGTACTAATGAGTGTGCTTCCGTGCCTTGGGTCAGGGCTTGTTGGCCTCTTTACTGCTTTTCGTCTCCTTGACATAATAAAATTACTTTTTTGGTTTTTTAACCCCGTACTTTGAACGGCTCCTCCTTCTCTTTTCTACTCCTTGACAGTCAAGAGTACCACGCACAATATGGTATCTTACTCCGTTTAAATCCTTAACTCGACCGCCTCGCAATAAGACGATACTGTGCTCTTGTAAATTGTGACCTTCGTCAGGAATGTAAGCAATAACCTCGTGACCGGTAGTTAAGCGAACTTTCGCAACCTTTCGTATAGCAGAGTTCGGCTTTTTTGGCGTACGCGTAGTAACTTGAACACATACTCCGCGTCTAAATGGACATGCCTTCAAGGCAGGTGATTTGGTTTTCGCTTTTTGTAAACGTCGACCCTTACGAACAAGTTGATTAATTGTGGGCATGGAGTAGAAAATTAAAGAAAAGTTTCGAATGTAACACTTTTTGGGGAAATCTCAAGTATTTTTTGTTAATAATTTTAAAAACTAAGCACTTTTCTCATCAGCTTTTGCAGAACCTAATGTGTCAATCTTTAGTCTTCTCCATTTTGGCAAACCTGTGCCAGCAGGAATTAAATGACCCATTATCACATTCTCCTTAAAACCTTTCAAAGAGTCCACCTTACCTAAGGTGGCAGCATTAGTAAGAACACGGGTGGTTTCTTGAAAAGAGGCGGCTGAAATAAAACTATCTGTTTCCAAAGATGCTTTTGTTATACCCAATAAGATCGGTTCACCTTCTGCTGGTTTACCTCCTTTTTCAGAGATATTTTCATTAGAATTCATAAATGCGAATCTATCAACTTGATCACCCCAGAAAAATTCTGTGTCACCGGGATCAGTGATTCTTACTTTAAAGAGCATTCTTGAAATGATTACCTCAAGGTGTTTGTCATTAATTGTCACACCCTGTAGACGATAAACTTTCTGGATTTCTTCAATCAAATATTCCGTAACCGCAGAAGGTCCAAGAATTTCTAATATTTCATGCGGATCTTTTGCCCCTTCGGTGATTAACTGTCCTTTTTGAGCAAAATCACCCGGCTGAACGAGCACATGTTTACCATGAGGAATTAAGTGTTCTTCCACTTGACCAGAGTCTTCATTGGTAACAAGTAGTCGCTTTTTAGATCTGAGGGTTCCAGCTTCAGAAACAATTCCATCGATCTTAGCCATCTGACCCACATTGCCCTCCTTGGGCCTTCTTGCTTCAAAAAGCTCCGCTACACGAGGAAGACCTCCAGTGATATCTTGCGTCTTTGATGCTTGTCTGGGTGTTTTTGCAATAATCGAACCCGCATCAATTCTAGTCCCCTCGTCAACAGCTACTTGTGCACCAGTTGGAACGGAATAAGTTGCGATAGCATCTCCGCTTGAGTCTTTAACAATAACTTGTGGATTAAGATCTTCTTTGTGCTCTATAACAACCATTGAGCGCCCCCCAGAAGCGTCTCTTTCAACCTTGGTGGTGACGCCTGGTAGCATATCCTCAAAAGAAATAATTCCTTTCTTCTCAGAAAGAATAGGGATATTGTATGGGTCCCATTGTGCGAGAAGAGCCTCATCCTGAACATCTTCGCCATCTTTAAAATGAAGAAGGGCACCCGCGGGAATTGGATAGTCGTCCACAATTCTCTCGTCTTCATCTAAAACCTGGATTGAGCCGGTTTTATTAAGAGTAACCTGTTGACCATTTGAAAGTGTGACTAGTCTCAAGCCCATAAATTTCAACTTACCAGCTTTTCTAATGTTTATTACTGGATCTTCTCTTCCAGCACTTGCAATACCACCAATATGAAAGGTTCTCATGGTTAATTGCGTTCCGGGCTCGCCAATAGATTGAGCAGCAATAATTCCAACGGATGAGCCTTCTTTGACCAAACTATTTGTAGAAGGGTCAATTCCATATTCCAAAGCTGTTAAGCCATTTTTAATTCTACTCGATAAGGGAGACATAACTCGCACGCGGGTTATTCCAAATGCATCGATTTCTGTAGCAATTTCCTCGGTTATTAAAGCACCAGAAGATATAATTAATTCGGATGGATTTGATGGGTTTTGAATATCGTCTGTTGAATACCTTCCAATGATACGGTCACGTAAAGGAACAATTTCATTATCGCCCTCCATGATCGCCTTTTTGACAACCCCGTCTCTCCTGCCGTCATCTTCACAGACAACAATGCAATCCATAGCCACATCACACAACTTCCTTGTTAGATATCCAGCATCTGCTGTTTTAAGTGCCGTATCAGCCAATCCTTTACGAGCACCATGTGTAGACATAAAATATTCCAAGACAGATAACCCTTCTCTAAAAGAGGCAAGAATTGGTTGCTCTATGATCTCACCGGATGGTTTTGCCATCAGACCGCGCATTCCACACAATTGGCGTACTTGCTGACGATTACCACGGGCTCCAGAATCCATCATTAGATAGACTGGGTTAATGGTGTCTTTTCCGAGATTTTCATCTAGACAGGTGAAGACCTCCTTAGCAATATCATCCGTTGCACTAGTCCAGACATCAATAATTTTATTATGCCTTTCTCCACGAGTGATAATACCTTTCTTAAATTGATCTTCAATTTTATCAATTTCCTTTCGTGCGACTGCAATTCTTTCCTTTTTTTCAGGCGGAATAATCATGTCAAAAATTCCAATGGAAATTCCGGCTTTTGTAGCCATATCAAATCCCATTTCTTTAAGCCTATCTAAGGATTCAATAGTCTCTTCATTGCCTCGAAGTCGAAAAGTTTCTAGAATTAAATCACCAAGATCTCCCTTTAATGCTGGCTTGTTAAAAAAACCTAACTCTTCCGGCCAAATGGTGTTGAATAATGCCCGACCGACTGTAGTTCTAATCACACTTTTTTTAGAAATCCCAAATAGGGTGTCTTTACCCTTATCAGGGTTTTTCATGTCAATCCAATCATGAAGGCTTAAAACCCCCTCATGTAAAGCACTTAATGCTTCCTCTAGACTACCAATTAATGGCAATCTAGCATCATCCTTAAGCTCTTTTTTTGGATTCATTGTCAAAAAGTATGAGCCCAAAACTATATCTTGAGAAGGTGTTAAAATAGGCTTACCACTAGATGGTGAAAAAATGTTATGGGTTGCCATCATTAATAGCTTTGCTTCCATTATCGCTTCCACAGACAAAGGAACATGGACTGCCATTTGATCACCATCAAAATCAGCATTATAAGCTGTACAAACCAATGGGTGAACCCGTATGGCGTTACCCTCAATGAGAACTGGTTCGAATGCCTGAATTGATAAACGGTGTAAAGTTGGTGCTCGATTCAATAAAACAGGATGACCCTTGGTAACCTCCTCTAATATGTCCCATACTTCTGGAGATCGGCTTTCTATCATTTTTCTAGCTCCCCGGACAGTATGAACAAAACCAAGTTCTTTTAAACGTCTGATAATAAATGGCTCAAAAAGGATAAGTGCCATTTTCTTAGGTAATCCACACTGATGAAGTTTAAGTTCTGGACCAATCACAATCACTGAGCGACCTGAGTAATCAACACGTTTCCCTAGCAAATTTTGTCGAAATCTACCTTGTTTTCCTTTAAGCATGTCGCTTAAAGATTTTAATGCACGATTGCCAGAACCAGTGATCGCTCTTCCATGCCTTCCATTGTCAAAAAGAGCATCAACTGCTTCCTGTAGCATTCTTTTCTCGTTATGAATAATTACATCAGGAGTTTTGAGTTGTAAAAGATTTTTAAGTCGGTTGTTTCGGTTTATTACCCTCCTGTAAAGATCGTTTAAATCACTAGTTGCAAACCTACCACCCTCGAGAGGTACTAATGGTCTTAAATCGGGAGGTATAACAGGTATACTGTCTAAAACCATCCATTCTGGAGAAGCACCCGAATGAATGAAGCCTTGGGTCACTTTAAGCCGGCCTGCAAGTTTCTTTTTGATTTGCTTGGACTTGGTATCATGCATTTGATCATAAAGATCTTCTAACTCATCTTCTAAATTAATCCGACTAAGAACATCTCGCACTGCTTCTGCACCCATTTTTGCTTCGAATTCGTCTCCAAACTCATCCTGTGCCTCGCGGAATTCCTTATCAGATAATAATTGTTTCTCTTCAAGTGGAGTATTTCCAGGATCAGTAACCATATATTGCTCGTAGTATAATACTCGCTCAAGGCTTTTTGCAGTCATATTTAAAAGTAGACCAAGGCGGCTTGGCATACTTTTTAAAAACCATATGTGTGAAACTGGTACGGCCAATTCGATATGCCCCATTCTATCCCTTCGCACTCTAGAAAAAGTTACTTCAACGCCGCAACGGTCACATACGACTCCTTTGTATTTGATCCGCTTGTATTTTCCACAAGCACACTCATAGTCACGGACAGGGCCAAAAATTTTCTGGCAAAATAAACCTCCTGGCTCAGGTTTAAAAGTTCTGTAGTTAATTGTCTCTGGGTTTTTGACTTCGCCTTTGGACCAAGATCTTATAACATCCGGTGAGGCAACTGTTATGGAAACTTTATCCATTGGTCCAACATCGACACCTAAGGCTTCATTTACTGCTTCTACACTCATAATTAAATTTATTAAAAGATTAAAATGATCAGAAAGAATCTTCGCCCAAAACTCTTATATCAAGGCAAAGGCTTTGCATTTCCTTCATCAAAACATTGAAAGATTGAGGAGTACCAGCCTGTAAAGAATTATCACCCTTAACTAAAGACTCATAAATCTTTGTGCGTCCTGAAACATCGTCAGATTTGACGGTTAGTATTTCCTGTAAAGTATAAGCCGCACCGTACGCTTCTAGGGCCCACACCTCCATTTCTCCAAACCTCTGTCCACCATATTGTGCTTTACCCCCAAGTGGTTGCTGTGTGATTAAACTATATGGGCCGACCGCTCTAGCGTGAATTTTGCTCGAAACTAAGTGATTCAGTTTAAGCATATACATATAACCCACAACAATTTTCTGATAAAACGGTTCACCTGTACAGCCATCGTAAAGGACGGTTTTACCGGTGTCCGGAAGTTCGGCTTCCTTTAAATACTCTTTTATTCTCGATTCTGAGATTCCATCAAAAATAGGAGTGGCTACTTTAAATCCCAATTTATTACAGGCCCAGCCAAGATGAGTTTCTAAAACTTGCCCAACATTCATGCGACTAGGCACTCCTAATGGATTTAAACAAATTTCAATAGGGGTACCATCTGGTAAAAAAGGCATATCTTCTTCAGCGACTATCTTAGCCACTACGCCCTTATTGCCATGACGACCAGCCATCTTATCTCCAACTCGCATTTTTTGCTTTTTGGCTACAAACACACGAACATTTTTGATGGCTCCCTGATCAATGGAATCTCCCTGTTCAATCGACTCAATTTTACGATCTCTATCATCTTCCAAATCGTTAAATTTTGATTCGTAGCTTTCTATAATTTCGAAAACTTTAATTCTTACAGGAGAAGGAGGGATATCAATGAAACGATGAACAGATGCAAGCCTCCTTAATAAAGTTTTTGTAATTTTACGATTGGATGGAATTATGATATCACCAGTTTCAGAATTGGTAACATTTAGTGGAATTTTTTCACCAAGTAAAATATTAGAAAGAGATTCAGTAAGTTGGGATCGCAAATCATCCGATTGATTGCGATAATCTTCTTTTATTTGTTTCATCTGCCTACGCAAATCTGAAGGAGAAAGTTTTTCCTGTTCAGCATCTGTTCTGCTTGAAACTTTTACATCCATTACAATTCCCTGCGTTCCAGATGGAACTTTTAAAGAACTATCTTTAACATCTGCTGCCTTTTCACCAAAGATGGCACGTAACAACTTTTCTTCTGGTGCTAAATCGGTTTCACTTTTTGGAGTGATTTTACCAACTAAAATATCACCAGGTTTAACTTCTGCGCCAATACGAACAACTCCAAGATGATCAAGGTTTCTTAGTGCTTCTTCGCCAGCATTTGGAATATCCCTAGTGATTTCCTCTGGTCCGAGCTTAGTATCCCTAGCAGTTACTTCAAATTCCTCGATATGAATAGATGTGTAAATATCATCCTTAATCATTTTCTCAGAAATTAAAATTGCATCTTCGAAATTATAACCTTTCCAAGGCATAAACGCGACAAGTATATTGCGACCAATAGCCAATTCTCCCTGATCCGTACAAGCACCGTCAGCTAAAGCCTGACCAACCTTTACTTTATCACCTTTGCGGACAATCGGTTTTTGATTAAAACAAGTACCGGCATTAGATCTTAGGAATTTCCGAAGGTCATAACAATATATTCCTCGTTTATGATCACTTCTTGGCTCTCTTAAAAAGCGAGGGGGAAGGTTACCGTCGTCCGTAACCACAATTCGTTTTCCGTCTGCTAATGCAACAACCCCTTCAGATTCAGAAACTGTGACGGTTTTTGAATCTTCAGCTACTTTTTTTTCAATTCCAGTTCCTACTAGCGGAGAATCTGTTTGGAGAAGAGGTACCGCTTGGCGTTGCATGTTTGCACCCATAAGTGCTCTGTTTGCATCATCATGCTCGAGAAAAGGAATTAATCCAGCAGCAACAGAAACCACTTGTTTAGGGGAAACATCCATAAATTCCACATCATTTGCGTCGTACTCTGCAACTTGGTCTCGATAACGGCAAGTAACCCTTCCTAGTAATTTACCAGATTTTGAATCAATTTCTGTGTTGGCCTGTGCAATGGTAAACCTTTCCTCTTCGAAAGCGTTTAAATATTTTACATTCTTAGGATTTTTATCAACGACTCCCTTATTTACTGGGTGATATGGTGACTGCAGAAAGCCGAATTCATCTATTTTGGCATATGTTGATAAAGTATTGATTAAGCCAATATTAGGACCCTCTGGAGTTTCAATTGGGCAAATTCTTCCATAGTGCGTAGGATGAACATCGCGAACTTCAAAACCTGCTCTTTCGCGGTTTAACCCTCCGGGTCCAAGTGCTGACAATCGTCTCTTATGAGTCATCTCTGCAAGTGGATTAATTTGGTCTTTAAATTGACTGAGTTGACTTCTTGCAAAAAAATCACGAACTACCGTAGTCAAGGCCTTTGGATTGATAAGCTTACCGGGCGATAACGACTCAACTCCTTGATCATACAATGTCATACGTTCGCGAACCAATCTTTCGGTCCTTGAAAGTCCACTACGACAAACATTAGCTAATAATTCACCTACTGTACGAACACGACGATTACCGAGGTGATCGATATCATCAATACCCATGTCGTAAAATTTTCCTGCATCTTCACGAGCTTTTTCCTCATTTGATTTACCTCTTTTAAAATCTGTAAGCTTTCTAGTAGCAGCTACCAAGTCTTCAACAGTTGTAATTCTAACCTCTAAGGGAGTATCCAAATTAAGTTTGAGGTTGAGCATATGCCTGCCAACCTTTGCTAAATCGTATCGTTTAGAATCAAGAAATAAACGTTTAATTAAGGCTTCAGCATTAGCACTATCAGGTGGTTCGCCAGGTCTTAATTTTTTTGTATATTTCTTTAAGTGCCTCATCTTTATTTTTTGTAGTGTCTTTTTTTAAGCATCTAATGATAGCACCCTCATCAACTGAAGTATCGATGGCACGCAATTTAGATTCACCCGCTTTTTGGAATGCTCGTAAATAGGTTTTAGTTAATGGCTCAAAAGCTTTTGCTAAAACAGCACCTTTTGCTCTATCGAACATGGGTTCAACCAAAACATAGTTGGAAACATTGTCTCTTTTGAGCAGTTCATCAATGGATAAATTTTCTATATTGTAAAAAAGCTCAATTATTTTTTGATCAGAGTCTTTTTCCTTATCCTTCTCATCATCAAGCAAGGCTCTTAAAAAAGTAGTGATCAAGAACTTTCTTCTTCTACGACGACGATCTAAATAAACATAAAGAAGGTCGTGCTGATCAAATTGAGCTTCAATCCATGTACCTCTATCCGGAATTATTCTAAATCCATGAAGTGTTTTCCCGCTAGTGTGGATAGATTCCTCAAAACTTACACCTGGTGATCTATGTAATTGACTAACAACTACTCTTTCTGCGCCGTTTATTATGAACGATCCTCGCTCAGTAACAATCGGCAGTTCTCCCATAAAAATTTCTTCCTCACTGTAAAAAGGTTTACTTTGACCTTCCACTTCAAGCCTTAATCTAAGCTTAACTTGCAATGGAGCGGCATAAGTGCAGTTTTGATCAATACAGTCCATCTCTGTTAAACTTGATTCGCCTATAGAATAGCTTACATATTCTAAGCGGGATTTCTCGTCATAACTAACGATTGGAAAAACTTCTCTAAAAACTGCTTCTAAACCTGCCTTTTTTCTATGCGTTGTAGGTACATCTCTCTGGAGGAATTCAAAAAATGAATCAATTTGATTTTGCAGCAAATTGGGTGGCTCAATTGCTTCAGTTAACTTTCCGAAATTTTTCCGAATTTCTGTGTTCATAGTGTTTAAGGGTGAGTTTTAAAATTTACAGGATCAAAAAAGCCGCAGATTGCAAAGGCAATCATACGGCTTAGTGAAGGTTAAAAAGATAAGACAAAAAACATTATTTTATTTCTACTTTTGCACCTGCAGCTTCCAGTTTTTTTGCAACTTCATCTGCTTCATCTTTAGAAACTCCTTCTTTAACTGGTTTTGGGGCACCTTCTACTAGTTCCTTGGCTTCCTTTAAGCCTAAGCCAGTAATACCGCGTACTTCCTTAATAACTGCGATTTTATTTCCGCCAAATTCGGCAAGAATAACATCGAATTCTGATTTTGCTTCAGCAGAATCACTTCCTGTGTCTCCAGCGGCTGGTGCGGCTACAGCAACTGCAGCTGGTGCGGCAGCGCTTACGCCCCATTTTTCTTCTAATTCTTTTACGAGATCAGAGATCTCAATCACTGATTGGCTACTAAGCCATTCTATTACTTGATCTTTTGTTAGGTCTGACATGTTTAATTTATACCTCCTGTCCTGAATATGATTAGTACCTATAGGTGTTTAAGGGTGACCCCTAATTTCTTCTAGGTGGGTGGTTGATATTTTGATATTAACGGAAAGAATATCCGAAAAATTGTTAATTTTTGTTAGCTTTGGCTTGGAGTAAAGTGACCATAGAGCGAGATGGGGCACTTAGAACTGATACCATTTGAGTTGATGGAGTAGAAAATAGTGACAGCAGCTGTGCTTTGAGCGTTTCAATGTTTGGCAATGATGAAAGCTGCTTAACCTCATCTGCACTTAAAACTTTATCGCCAAGCGCACCAGCTTTCACGATAACTTTGTTGGTTTGCTTGTTATAATCTCTGAGTGCTTTAGCAACACCTGAAGGATCTTCTCCCCCGATTACAATAGCGGAATGACCAACGAGATGCTCATTTAAATCGTCTAGCTTTTTTTCTTTAGCTACAAGAGAGAGGGAGCTATTTTTTACAACATGAAATTCAGCACCTTTTTCCGCAAGAGATTTACGCAAATTAGAGGTTTCCTCTGAATTAATGCCTTTATAATCAGTTAAAAAAAAGTAATCGGAACGGGACAAGTAATCTTTTGCCTCATTAACAAGATATTTTTTTTCAGGTCTCATAGGTATAATTTAAGTCAAGTTCAGTAAACTAGGATTAAGTTGAACACTGGGGCTCATAGTGCTACTCAAATAAACTGTTTTGATAAATCTCCCCTTAAAACCTTCTGGTCGTGAAGATGTAACAGCATCTATTGCAGCATTTGTATTTTCTTCTAATTGAGATTTTGTAAAAGACCTTTTGCCAACAACTACAGCAAGAGCACCAGTTTTATCCATTTTGAATTCAACTCTTCCAGCTTTAACTGCTGTTATTGCCTCTTGGATATTGTCTGTGACAGTGCCAGATTTAGGGGTTGGCATTAAACCTCTTGGACCCAAAACACGAGCTATGCTACGGACACTCTTCATTGCATCTGTCGTTGAAAGTGCAACATCGAAATCCATCCATCCATCTTTAACCTTCTTTATGAGATCGTCTAAACCTGCAAAATCAGCTCCAGCTTCGGTTGCTTCATCTGGTTTGTCTGTAAATACAACAACACGAATTTCCTTACCGCTTCCGTGTGGAAGATTAACCATACCCCTAACTGCTTGTGAACTTTGTTTAGGGTCAACTCCCAATGAACATGAAAGCTCTACAGTCTCGTCAAAATTAACTTTTTCAAAATTTGCGAGTTGATCGAGTGCATCGGAAAGTGAACTAGGAGAGTCTGCAGAAGGTTTTTCTAAAGACTTACGATATTTTTTACTTCGCTTAATCATT
>Ga0129352_10318393_pt1 | contig 11827 bp, 8 predicted proteins | sample CPBNA1_6_FD_105429 | JGI IMG/M metagenome (GOLD analysis project Ga0129352, IMG submission 105429) | Freshwater to marine salinity gradient microbial communities from Chesapeake Bay, USA - CPBay_Sum_27_0.2_RNA1 (Metagenome Metatranscriptome) | ecosystem: Environmental > Aquatic > Marine >... | reverse complement strand
TTCACCAAATACTTTTTGATATCTCCAAATTTGGACTCCACGATGATCTCGCGGTTCCCCCTTTTGATTTTACCAAAAGAAACCACACCGTCAACTTCAGAGACTACGGCTGGGTTGGATGGATTTCGTGCTTCAAACAATTCTGTCACACGTGGCAGACCACCCGTAATATCTCCAGACTTAGCAGATTTACGTGGGATTTTCACCAATATTTTTCCTTCATTGATTTTTTCTCCATCGTTGACAATCAAATGGGCACCTACGGGTAGGTTGTAGGACCTCAGGGTATTTCCTTTGGTGTCGTTGATGTGTAGGGTAGGAATCAGCTTTTTGTTTCGCGATTCGGAGATCACCTTCTCTTGGAAACCGGTTTGTTCATCGATTTCTACCTGGTAGGTAAACCCTTGCTCTATGTTCTCAAAGCTAATTTTCCCTGAGAATTCAGAGACTATTACTCCGTTAAAGGGATCCCACTGACAGAGAACATCTCCTTTTTTCACCTTGGATCCTTTTTTAATAAATATCGAGGATCCATAAGGGATATTGTGGGTATTGAGTACGTTTTTAGTTTTGCTGTCCACCAACTTTAACTCCGTTGTTCTGGAAATAACGATGTTGGCATCTTGACCTTCAACGTCTTCTCCTTTTACAGTTTTAAGGTCTTCAATTTCGGCGATACCGTCAAATTTGGCTACCAATCGGTTTTCCTCAGAAATGTTTCCTGCAACACCCCCAACGTGGAATGTTCTAAGGGTCAGCTGAGTGCCGGGCTCGCCAATAGACTGTGCTGCGACAACCCCTACAGCTTCACCTTTTTGAACCATTTTCCCTGTGGAAAGGTTTCTTCCATAGCACTTGGCACAGATGCCCTTGAGCGCCTCACAGGTAAGTGGGGAACGCACATCGACACTGGTAATCGGGGCAGCTTCGATTCGTTTTACTACCTCCTCAGTAATCTGATGTCCTGCCTCAATCAAAACCTCATCGGAACTCGGATCTATAACGTCTTTTAGAGAAACCCTCCCCAGGATACGCTCTCCAAGTGATTCAACAATTTCTTCATTTTTCTTTAAAGGCGCTACGTCAATTCCTCTTAGGGTTCCGCAGTCCTCTATGTTGACAATCACATCTTGTGAAACGTCTACCAATCGACGGGTTAGGTACCCGGCATCAGCCGTTTTTAAGGCGGTATCTGCCAATCCTTTCCTCGCCCCGTGGGTAGAGATAAAATATTCCAAAATAGAAAGCCCTTCTTTAAAGTTAGAAAGGATGGGGTTTTCAATAATTTCTCCCCCGCCTACATTAGATTTTTTTGGCTTGGCCATCAATCCTCGCATTCCTGTCAACTGACGGATCTGTTCTTTAGACCCTCGGGCGCCAGAATCCAACATCATAAACACAGAATTAAAGCCTTGCTGGTCTTCGCTGATGCGTTTCATGGCCATTTCTGTTAGCTTGGCATTGGTAGAGGTCCAAACATCAATCACCTGATTATAACGTTCGTTGTTGGTAATCAATCCCATGTTGTAGTTGCCAGAAATACCATCTACTTGCGTATTTGCATCATCAATCATTTGGATTTTTTCTTTTGGGATAATGATATCACCCAAGCTGAAGGAAAGCCCTCCTTTGAATGCAAATCCATATCCCATGTCTTTTATTTTATCCAAAAATTCAGCAGTTTCCGGAACACTGGTAACCTTGAGAATTTGACCGATGATTTCTCGTAAGTTCTTCTTGGTCAACACTTCATTGAAATAACCTGCTTTTTCGGGAACCACCTCATTGAACAATACTCGGCCTACTGTAGAATCGATGACCTGATCTACCAGCGCGCCTTCATCATTAAAGTCTTTGGTTTTAATTTTGATCATGGCATTGAGGTCCACGCGCTTTTCGTTGTAGGCAATGTGTACTTCTTCCACGTTGTAAAACGTTAATCCTTCCCCTTTAACAGGAACTTCTTTGGTAGATTTCCTGGCTTTGGTCATATAGTAAAGACCCAATACCATATCCTGTGAAGGAACGGTGATGGGAGATCCATTGGCGGGGTTGAGAATATTGTGTGATGCCAGCATTAACAGCTGCGCCTCTAAAATGGCCTCTGGCCCCAGTGGCAAGTGAACCGCCATTTGATCCCCGTCGAAATCTGCGTTAAAAGCAGTACATACAAGGGGGTGCAATTGAATGGCTTTACCTTCAATCAGCTTGGGCTGAAAGGCTTGGATACCCAAACGGTGTAATGTGGGGGCCCGGTTCAATAAAACGGGATGGCCCTTGAGCACATTTTCCAAAATATCCCATACAACGGGTTCTTTTCTGTCGATGATCTTTTTCGCAGATTTTACTGTTTTTACAATCCCGCGTTCAATCAGTTTTCTGATGATAAACGGCTTATAGAGCTCGGCAGCCATACCTTTGGGCAAACCACATTCAAATAGTTTTAACTCAGGACCAACAACAATTACTGATCTGGCCGAATAGTCGACCCTTTTTCCCAATAGGTTTTGACGAAAACGTCCTTGCTTTCCTTTTAGGGAATCGGACAATGACTTCAATGGGCGATTGGAATCTGTTTTTACTGCCGATGATTTTCGGGTATTGTCAAATAAGGAATCTACAGATTCTTGAAGCATTCGCTTCTCATTTCTTAAAATCACTTCGGGCGCTTTGATTTCCACCAAACGCTTTAGCCGGTTGTTTCTGATGATTACCCTTCGGTATAAATCGTTCAGATCGGAGGTAGCAAAACGTCCACCATCAAGGGGAACAAGAGGCCTTAACTCTGGGGGAATCACAGGAATCACTTTCATGATCATCCACTCGGGGAGGTTCTCTCTGTTTTCGTTGGCGTCCTTAAACGCCTCTACCACCTGAAGTCTTTTTAGGGCTTCTGTTTTTCTTTGCTTAGAAGTTTCGTTATTGGCCTTATGCCGCAGTTCGTAGGAAAGGGCCTCTAAATCAATTCTAGAGAGCAATTCTATCAAGCACTCTGCTCCCATCTTGGCGATAAATTTCTCGGGATCGCTGTCTTCAAGGAACTGATTTTCTGGCGGCAGTTGCTCCATGATATTAAGGTACTCCTCTTCCGTTAGGAAATCCATTTTCTGTACCGGCTCTCCTTCTTCATTTTTGGTATTCCCCGGTTGGATGACCACATAGCGCTCGTAGTAAATGATCATGTCCAATTTCTTGGAAGGTAATCCTAACAGGTATCCAATTTTGTTGGGCAGGGATCTAAAATACCAAATGTGTGCTACAGGAACCACCAAATTGATGTGTCCAACGCGGTCGCGTCTTACTTTTTTCTCGGTCACCTCAACACCACAGCGGTCACAAACGATTCCCTTGTAGCGAATTCGCTTGTATTTTCCACAGGCGCACTCAAAGTCCTTTACTGGACCAAAAATTCGCTCACAAAACAAACCGTCGCGTTCTGGCTTGTGTGTTCTGTAGTTGATGGTCTCTGGCTTGAGAACTTCTCCTCTGGAACTCCCGAGGATAACCTCTGGTGAGGACAAACCGATGGTAATTTTATTGAATTTTTTTTGGGTAATGATTTCGTTATTTCTAGGCATAATTCAATAGCAATATTTTAATTATTCTTCTAATCTGATGTCTAATCCTAATCCCTTCAGCTCGTGCATTAATACGTTGAAGGATTCTGGTAATCCAGGTTCTGGAAGGGTTTCCCCTTTCACGATGGATTCATAGGTCTTGGCACGACCAATGACATCGTCTGATTTCACGGTTAATATTTCTTGCAAGGTGCTCGAAGCGCCATAGGCTTCGAGAGCCCATACTTCCATTTCACCAAAACGCTGACCTCCAAACTGGGCTTTTCCTCCCAGTGGTTGTTGTGTGATCAGGGAGTAAGGTCCAATGGATCTGGAGTGCATTTTGTCGTCGACCATATGACCCAGTTTCAACATGTAAATGACTCCAACAGTCGCGGGTTGATCGAATCGTTCTCCCGTCCCGCCATCATACAGATAGGTATGACCGTATTGGGGTAAATTGGCCTTATCGGTCAAGGCATTGATTTGATCAATGGTAGCCCCATCGAAAATTGGTGTAGCGTATTTTTCACCCAAATTCAATCCTGCCCATCCAAGTACGGTTTCATAAATCTGTCCAATGTTCATCCGCGAGGGGACTCCAAGTGGATTGAGAACGATATCAACCGGTGTTCCGTCTTCTAAGAAAGGCATCTCTTCCTCGCGAACAATACGGGCTACAATTCCTTTGTTTCCGTGACGCCCTGCCATCTTATCACCAACTTTTAGCTTTCGCTTTTTGGCGATGTACACTTTGGCAAGTTTCTTGACCCCGGCAGGTAATTCGTCTCCTACACTGATGGTAAACTTCTCTCTTCTGAGGGAACCTTGAAGGTCATTTTCTTTGATCTTATAATTGTGGATCAAGTCGGCAATAAGCTTATTGGTGTCACCGATGGTGGTCCAGGTGCCTTTGGTCAAGTGGGTGTAATCTTCTACAGCCGTCAACATTTTCAAGCTGTACTTTTTTTCCTTTTGGAAGTATTTCTTCTCCCAGGTCGTTTTGTACCCCTTGACAGGTTTTACCGTTGACAATCGCGAACAGCTTTTCGATCAAAACTCCTTTGAGGTCCTCGAATTTGGTCTCGTATCTTTCCTCTAAGAGCTCGAGTTCTTGCTTGTCTTGATTTCTTTTTCTTTTGTCCTTGACAGAACGGGTAAACAATTTTTTGTCGATGACCACCCCTCTTAGCGATGGTGGTGCTTTGAGTGATGCGTCTTTTACATCTCCTGCTTTATCTCCAAAAATCGCCCTTAATAATTTCTCCTCAGGTGAAGGATCCGATTCTCCCTTTGGGGTGATTTTTCCGATAAGGATATCACCAGGATTGACCTCAGCGCCAATGCGAATCATTCCGTTCTCATCCAGATCTTTGGTGGCCTCCTCGCTGATGTTTGGGATATCGTCGGTCAATTCCTCAGTTCCCAGCTTGGTGTCCCTTACATCAATGGAGTATTCATCGATGTGAATAGATGTGAAGATATCCTGACGAACTACTTTTTCAGAAATCACAATGGCATCCTCGAAGTTGTATCCTTTCCAAGGCATAAAAGCCACTTTCATATTCCTCCCCAAGGCCAATTCTCCTTTTTGTGTAGCATAGCCCTCTGATAGCACCTGTCCTTTGGTAACCCGGTCGCCTTTCTTAACGATAGGCTTAAGGTTGATACACGTACCCTGATTGGTTTTCCTGAATTTAATCAGTTCGTAATTTTTTGTATCTCCATCAAATGTGACTAGTTTTTTATTTTCATCCATGTCATACTTGATGGTGATTTTATTGGCATCGACATATTCAACAACACCATCACCTTCGGCATTGATCAACACCCTAGAATCAGAAGCTACTTGTTGCTCCAAACCGGTTCCCACAATGGGGGACTCGGGACGCAAGAGCGGCACAGCCTGTCGCATCATATTGGATCCCATAAGAGCTCTGTTGGCATCATCGTGCTCCAAGAATGGAATCAAGGAGGCTGAGATCGATGCTATTTGGTTCGGGGCCACATCCGTGTAGTTAATTTCATTGGGCGTCACCACCGGAAAGTCTGCCTGGTCTCTGGCAATTACTTTCTCAGAGGTAATTTTTCCATTTTTATCATAAGGGATATTGGCCTGAGAAATCAACTGATTTTCTTCTTCCTCAGCACTGAGGTAAATCGTCTCGGAAAGATCAATTTTTCCGTCGTTTACCTTTCGGTAGGGCGTCTCAATAAATCCTAAATTATTCACTTTGGCATAGACACCGAGTGAAGAAATCAATCCAATATTGGGTCCCTCTGGTGTTTCTATGGGGCAAAGCCTTCCATAGTGGGTATAGTGAACATCACGTACTTCAAATCCTGCACGCTCTCTGGAGAGACCGCCTGGGCCCAATGCCGATAATCTTCTTTTATGAGTAATCTCAGCCAATGGGTTGGTTTGATCCATAAACTGGGACAACTGGTTGGTACCAAAAAATGTGTTGATCACCGAAGAGAGTGTCTTGGCATTGATCAAGTCAATGGGAGTAAATACTTCATTGTCTCTCACGTTCATTCTTTCTCTGATGGTTCTGGCCATTCTGGCCAATCCTACACCAAATTGAGAAGAAAGCTGCTCCCCTACTGTTCTTACCCTTCGGTTTGAAAGGTGATCAATATCATCGATTTCTGCTTTAGAGTTGATCAACTCAATCAGGTATTTGATGATGGTGATGATGTCCAATTTTGTCAATACCTGCTTGTCCATCTCTACCTCGAGATTGAGTTTTTTATTCATCCGGTAGCGACCCACCTCGCCGAGGTTGTATCGTTGGTCGGAGAAAAATAACTTGTCAATAATACCCCGGGCCGTGTCCTCATCTGGCGGCTCGGCGTTTCTCAATTGGCGATAAATATGTTCTACCGCTTCTTTTTCGGAATTCGTAGGATCTTTTTGCAGTGTGTTGTGAATGATGGCGTAGTCGGCCATATGGGCATCTTCTTTGTGTAAGAGAATGGTTTTGACATCTGCTTCCAGAATGACATCAATGTGCTCTTTTTCTAAAAGGGTATCCCGGTCGATGAGAATTTCATTTCGTTCAATAGAAATTACCTCTCCTGTATCTTCATCTACAAAATCCTCGTGCCATGTTTTTAACACGCGTGCTGCGAGTTTGCGGTTTAAGGTTTTTTTCAGTCCAGTTTTAGAAACTTTCACTTCTTCTGCTAAATCAAAAATCTCCAAAATGTCTTTATCACTCTCGTATCCAATGGCTCTAAATAGCGTGGTTACGGGTAATTTTTTCTTACGATCGATGTAGGCATACATCACATTGTTAATGTCGGTGGCAAATTCAATCCATGAGCCTTTAAAAGGAATTACTCTTGCCGAGTAGAGTTTGGTTCCGTTGGCGTGGAATGATTGTCCAAAAAACACACCAGGAGAACGGTGCAATTGAGAGACTACAATTCTCTCAGCGCCATTGATTACAAAAGTACCACTGGGGGTCATGTAAGGAATGGTGCCCAAGAAAACATCCTGAACTATGGTTTCAAAGTCCTCGTGTTCGGGATCGGTGCAAAACAATTTCAAGCGTGCCTTGAGGGGAACAGAATAGGTCAATCCACGCTCAATACATTCTTGTATGCTGTACCTTGGCGGATCTACAAAGTAGTCTATAAATTCTAAGACAAACTGGTTCCGGGTATCGGTAATCGGGAAGTTTTCTTTGAATGTGTTAAAGAGACCTTCTTCAATTCTGTCGTTGGATTTGGTTTCCAACTGAAAGAAATCTTGAAATGATTTGATTTGAATGTCTAAAAAATCGGGGTAATTAGGAGAGTCTTTTGCTGCCGCAAAATTGACTCGTGTGGACTGTGTATTCGGCATCTTCAAATTTTTATTAATAAATAATAATTGGGTATAAAACCCCAGGGGCAATGAAACACAAAATGGTTTAGGCCCATGGAATGCTGTCCAAAAGCCTAAACCTTAATTGTTGTGGAGCACGACCTATTTCAGTTCGACCTCAGCTCCTGCTTCTTCAAGGGACTTTTTAAGTCCTTCCGCTTCGTCTTTGGAAACGGCTTCCTTAACATTGCTCGGTGCATTGTCTACCAATTCTTTGGCTTCTTTGAGCCCAAGACCAGTAAGTTCTTTTACCAATTTAACCACTGCAAGTTTTGAACCTCCAGCAGCAGTAAGTACTACATCGAATTCTGATTTCTCTTCTGCAGCAGCGTCTCCACCACTTGCAGCAGCACCACCAGCAACAGCTACCGCTGCTGCAGCAGGCTCGATACCATACTCCCCTTTTAAAATATCGGCCAACTCATTGACTTCTTTTACAGTCAGGTTGACTAATTGTTCTGCGAATTCTTTTAAATCTGCCATTTTTATTAATTTGAAATTCCTGTTTTAATTTGTTGTTATAATACTGTTTGTTTTTTGAACGATCAACGTTCGGACAATGATTTGATGATCCCGGAAAGATTCGTTCCACCCGACTGAAGTGCCGAAATAAGATTCTTAGCGGGAGATTGTAGAATTGCAATCACATCACCGATCAACTCTTCTTTAGACTTGATAGATTCCAACAAGTCAATCTGGTCGTCGCCAATGTATATCGCTTCTTCAATAAACGCTCCTTTAAGAATGGGTTTATCCGATTTCTTACGAAAATTTTTGATCAATTTGGCCGGTGCACTACCCGCCTCAGAAAACATCAAAGAGGTATTTCCTTTCAACACCCCCTGCAATTCTCCAAAGTCAGTTTCAGAAGCCTCCATGGCTTTCGCCAATAGGGTATTCTTCACCACAGACAATTTGATGTTTGCTTTGTAACATGCCCGTCGTAAAGCGGTGGTTTGGACGGCGTCCAAGCCCGCGATATCGGTCAAGTAGAGATTTTTAACCGAGGACAAGTCCTCCGTTAAATCTTTTATTTCTTGTGCTTTTTGCGCTTTTGTCATTGCTTAAATTTAAAGGCTAAGCTATTTTGGTTTCAATACCAATTCCAGGACTCATGGTACTGGACATGGTAATGCTTTTTACATAAGTTCCTTTGACCGTAGTAGGTTTCAGCTTTTGAATCGTTTTCAACAATTCGTTGGCGTTCTCCTCGATCTTTTTCGACTCGAAAGAGACTTTAGCAACGGAAGCATGAATAATACCATTTTTGTCCACTTTAAAGTCAATTTTACCTCCTTTAACATCAGTAACTGCTTTCTTAATATCCATGGTTACTGTACCAGTTTTAGGGTTGGGCATTAACCCTCTCGGACCTAAAACGCGTCCCAATGGACCTAATTTACCCATCACACTGGGCATGGTTACAATAACATCGACATCTGTCCAGCCGTCTTTGATCTTTTGGAGGTATTCATCCAAACCTACAAAATCGGCACCAGCCTCTTGGGCTTCTGCCTCTTTATCTGGAGTCACCAACGCCAAAACCTTGAGTACTTTTCCCGTCCCGTGAGGAAGGGTCACTACGCCTCTGACCATTTGGTTAGCTTTTTTGGGATCAACTCCCAAGCGGACAGCCAAATCAACCGACGCATCAAATTTTGTGGTGGTCACATCCTTGACCAAAGCAGCAGCATCGGCCACAGTGTAAGCAGCATTGCTGTCCACTTTGGCCCTGGCTTCTTTTTGTTTTTTTGATAATTTTGCCATTACTAATTTTTTAAGAGTTAAAAGGGAATTCTCCTTTAACAGTGAATCCCATCGAACGGGCCGTACCGGCAATCATCTTCATCGCAGACTCAATAGAAAATGCATTTAAATCTTGCATTTTGTCTTCAGCGATGGTTCTGACCTGATCCCAGGTAACCGACGCTACCTTGGTTATGTTGGGTTCACCGGACCCTTTTTTAGCTTTGGCTGCTTCCATCAATTGAACGGCCGCTGGTGGTGTTTTAATTACAAATTCAAACGATTTGTCTTTATAAACAGAAATTACTACTGGTAATACTTTACCAGGTTTATCTTGGGTTCGCGCATTGAATTGCTTACAAAACTCCATGATATTAACTCCTGCGGCACCCAGCGCGGGTCCAACCGGTGGCGATGGATTCGCAGCACCTCCCCGAACTTGAAGTTTAAGAACTTTACCTATTTCTTTTGCCATTATTTAATAATTAACATTTCAGAAGTTTCAATTGGAAGCTAAAACTTCTTATATCTGTAACATTTATAATTTTTCTACTTGCATATAACTCAATTCCAGAGGCGTCTTACGACCAAAAATTTTAACCATTACCTCCAACTTTCTTTTTTCCTCGTTTACTTTTTCAATGGTTCCATTGAATCCGTTAAAAGGACCATCTATTACCTTGACGCTCTCCCCTTGAGTAAAAGGAATGGCGATATGTTCCGTGGTCATGGTCAACTCATCGACTTTACCGAGCATTCTGTTTACCTCTGCTATTCGCAGTGGAACAGGATCCCCTCCTTTGGTTTCTCCGAGGAAACCTATTACGTTGGTCACCGATTTGATAATGTAAGGAATCTCTCCACTCAAGTTGGCCTTGATCATGATGTAGCCAGGAAAATAGACCTTCTCTTTGTTTATTTTTTTTCCATTTCGGATCTGGACCACCTTTTCCATAGGCACCAGGATGTCTTCTACTTGAGCAGCATAACCCAACCGGGTGATCTCAGACATGATGTAGTCTTTGATCTTGGCCTCTTGTCCACTGACGGCCCTTATCACATACCAATTTTTTGTAGCAACCTCTGACATGCTTACCCGTTTATCAATTGAAAATAGAATCCTACAACCTCAGAGAGAACAGTATCTGCTCCCCATATTGCCAGTGAGAAAATGACTGAAAATACCAATACGATAACAACCAAGCGTTGAAGCTCCAAACGAGGAGTCCAAGAGACATTGTTCTTGAGCTCTTCAAACGAATCCTTTATGTAGTCAATTACGGCTGACATTCTTTTTTTTATTTGCACGGGTTGAGAGGCTCGAACTCCCGACACCTGGTTTTGGAGACCAGTGCTCTACCAACTGAGCTAAACCCGTTTTTATTTGACACAAAAGGCATCCACCAGAGGCGGACACCTTGACGTGTCAGTAAAAACTTATTTGTTAGTCTAAGATCTCAGTTACCTGGCCTGCTCCAACAGTTCTTCCTCCTTCACGAATCGCAAATCTGAGGCCTACATTCAATGCAATAGGCTGTAGCAAATCTACGGTAATGGTGAGGTTATCACCAGGCATTACCATTTCAACACCATCAGGCAATACAATATTACCTGTTACGTCAGTAGTTCTTACATAGAACTGTGGACGGTAGTTGTTGTGGAAAGGGGTGTGACGCCCTCCTTCTTCTTTCTTTAATATGTAAACCTCTGCTTTGAATTTAGCGTGTGGCTTTACAGAACCAGGCTTACAGATAACCATCCCTCTTTTGATATCGGTTTTTTCAATACCTCTCAAAAGAATTCCTACATTATCTCCAGCTTCTCCTCGATCCAATATTTTTCTAAACATCTCAACACCCGTAATGGTGGACTTCATTTTCTCAGCCCCCATACCAATAATATCTACTTCGTCAGCGGTATTGGCAACACCAGTCTCGATACGACCAGTAGCAACAGTTCCACGACCTGTAATAGAAAATACATCTTCAACAGGCATTAAGAAATCTTTATCTACATCTCGTTTTGGTAACTCAATCCAAGCATCGACTTCCTCCATCAATTTAAGAACTGTATCAACCCACTTCTGCTCTCCGTTGAGTGCACCAAGTGCTGATCCTAATACCACGGGAGTATCGTCGCCATTGTAATCATAGAAAGAAAGCAATTCTCTCACTTCCATTTCTACTAATTCCAAAAGCTCTTCATCGTCAACCATGTCAGCTTTGTTCAAAAACACTACAATTCTAGGAACACCTACTTGTCTCCCCAAAAGGATGTGCTCTCGGGTTTGTGGCATAGGTCCGTCTGTAGCAGCAACAACTAAAATTGCACCATCCATTTGCGCAGCTCCCGTTACCATGTTTTTGACATAGTCGGCGTGACCTGGACAATCAACATGGGCATAGTGTCTGTTAGATGTTTGATATTCTACGTGAGAAGTGTTGATGGTGATACCACGTTCCTTTTCCTCAGGTGCGTTATCAATTTGATCAAAGCTTCTCGCCTCTGAAAAACCTGCGTCTGCAAGGACTTTTGTAATCGCTGCAGTAAGCGTTGTTTTACCGTGGTCAACGTGGCCTATTGTTCCAATATTTAAGTGGGGTTTCGACCGATCGAAAGTTTCTTTAGCCATAATTATATTATATCTTTA
>Ga0129352_11045904_pt1 | contig 11886 bp, 4 predicted proteins | sample CPBNA1_6_FD_105429 | JGI IMG/M metagenome (GOLD analysis project Ga0129352, IMG submission 105429) | Freshwater to marine salinity gradient microbial communities from Chesapeake Bay, USA - CPBay_Sum_27_0.2_RNA1 (Metagenome Metatranscriptome) | ecosystem: Environmental > Aquatic > Marine >... | reverse complement strand
TGAATATATTAATTTTGAAGAACAAAATGAAATTATTCAAGCATTACAAGAAGAAATTACTGCTTTAAGAGAAGCTAATTTAGAACTTGAAACTAAAATAATAGAAAAAAATACAGGGGAGAAAATTAATATTCAACCCATAGATGAAATAACAGAGAATATTACTACCAATGCTGAGGTTTTAAAAGCAATTGGAGCTAACGAATTATAACCTAATATGGAAGATAAAGTATTAATTTTTCCAGTAAATTCCGAAACATTTGCAGTTGAAACTTATTCAAATGCGGATAGTTCTCTAATTAATACACTTGAGGTAGATACTAATTTTTCTCAATCAACTGATTATATAGAATATTATGTATTTGATGGAAATCGAAATTTGATTTTTCCTAATAATACTCAAGAACTTCTTACTTATACAGTTAGAGATGGTCATGTAATATTAGACCCAAAACAAGATTTAGAAAGATTAGAATTTGATGAAGGTGATTATTTTATTAATTACAATTTTTATAGAAAACATCTCAACTCAGATTTAGATAACAAATATTACATTGAAGAGATTAGTGCTGATAGAAAAGAAGTTAGATTAAATTCTACTACTATATCTAATGATGATATAAAATCATCAACAAATGAATTTATTTCATACCGTGATTCACAATCTTATTTTGTTGATTTTTATTTGAATTTTGGCAATGGAGAAGTTATTATATCTAATAATATAAAATTAGATGAAGCAAATGAAGAAGATAATTCAGTATTAATTAAATTATATGATGCTCTCCCTCCTGAATTTTCAGAAAAATCAGAATGTTGGGTTGTAGAAAAAGTATCTTCACCACAATCTTATCAAGTTAAATTTCCAATTCCTATTTTTGATCCTACTGATTTTGAATTTATAGCTGGTCCTAATTTAAATTTAGATATAAAAAATGAAACTGGAGTTTCTTCAATCTCTTATTCTTATGAAACTTTAATTAATTCTAATTTAACATCTTCAACCGCTCAAATTCAAAGTTTACTTGAAGAAAAAGGATTAAAAATAAATATTGATTATGAAGATTTTAATAATTTTATAAAGTTTTCATCTGCTAAAACACGTTTAGAAAACTTTTATTATAAAGCAGGTTTAATTGAAAATTATACAAATCAAATTTCTACTTTAGATAATAATATAAGTAGTGGGACTAATACAACAGTAGAATTTAGTGAATCCAAAGCAACATTTGAAAATAATATAAATACTATAATTAAAAATTTTGATTCTTATGAGTATTTTTTATACTTTAATTCCGGATCAGATTATAGTTATCCTAAATCTAATTCCTCCCCTCCTTATACTTTATATTCTACAGGCAGTAGTGAAGTTTTAGATTGGATTGGAAATTTATCTATATCAGCATCTGATTATGATGATAATAACCAAGATTATTTACATTGGGCTATTCCAGAATATTTAAGAGATGACCCTGATAATAGACAATATGATTTGTTTATTGATATGATAGGTCAACATTTTGATAATATTTGGGTTTATACTAAGGATGTAGTAAATAAATTTAATGGAGATAATAGATTAAATTATGGTATTTCAAAAGATCTAGTTTCTGATTCTATTAAAGAATTTGGTATTAAATTATACTCTAATAATTTTAATACTAATGATTTATATAAAGCATTCTTAGGAATTACTCCATCAGGAAGTACATTTCCTTACGGTAATAATATGGATTATTTACCCGCGTCATCTGGGTATGAATACATAGATACTAAAATATCTGCTTCAAATGACATAGTGCCATTAGATGATGCAAACAAACGTTTATATAAACGTATTTACCATAACATTCCTTATTTATTAAAAACTAAAGGAACAATAGCAGGATTAAAAGCATTAATTACTTCTTATGGTATTCCTGATACAATATTAAGAGTTGACGAATTTGGAGGAAAAAATAAAGTTAATCCTCAAGATTGGGACTTTAAACAAAATGTATTTAATTATAGTCTTAATTTAGGAGATAATAATTACTTTAGTTCTTCATTTAACCCAAACCCAAACTTCTCTTCCGATAGACCAAAATCTATTCAATTTAGATTTAAAACAAATGGAGTACCTAGTACTCATTTATCTCAATCATTATTTAAAATTGATGACAATACAGCTTTAGTAATAGAATATACAGGTTCAAGCTATGAGAGTGGTTCATATTCAGGATCAATTGCTGATCCTTATAAGGAATATGGAACTATTAAATACATTCCTAATACAGAATATCCAAATACTAGTGCTAGTGTATATTTACCTATATTTGATGGAAAGTGGTGGTCAGTAATGACTACAACAGATGCTACATCTAGTTTATATGTTGCTAATAAAATTGATGGGTCATTAGGATTTGCAGGATCTGATAGTGTATCATCCAATTCTAATGTTATTCATTATAATAATGCTGCTAAAATAGAATTCCCATCTGTAGATGAATTTAGTTTATTAGGTAACACTTATACTAGATTCTCGGGATCAATCCAGGAAATTAGATATTACGCTCCTAATATTAGTGAAAGTTCATTCCAAAACTATACTTTAAATCCACTTTCTTCAAAAGGAAATGGTTTATCAACATCTGATCAATTAATATTTAGAGCAGATTTAGGTAGTTTATCAACTACTAGTTCTAGAACTTCAATCCATCCTAAAATAACAGGATCATGGGGTATTACTTCTTCATTTGTAGGAAATGATAGTTCTTATTTTATCCTCTCAAATGATTTTTCAGATAATAAAGAAGATGTTTATTTAAATCAAGTACCACAAGGTATTAAAAATAAAGTAAGTGATAAAATTTCTATATTTGAAAATATTATCCCTTCAGGTGATACTTTATCTTCAGAAAGATCAATTCAACAACATTCTTACTTAACTCAAAGTTCAACCCCTGATGCCGATTATTTAGAAGTAGCTTTTTCTCCTACAAATCAAATTAATGATGATATTATAGCTGAATTAGGTAATTTTAATATAGGTGATTATATAGGAGATCCAAGACAAATTAGCTCACAAAATATAAAATACCCAGATTTAGATACATTAAGAACTGGTTATTTTAAAAAATATATTAAAAGTTATAATGTAAAAGATTTTATAAGATTAATCAAATTCTTTGATAATTCTTTATTTAAAATGATTAAAGACTTTACACCTGCTAGAACCAATTTATCCTCAGGTGTAGTAGTTAAACAGCACTTATTAGAAAGAAGTTCATATTCTGCTCCTAATGTAGTTCATGAAGATGAAACATACTCTGGTTCAATTAAGTCTTTTGCAAGAGGATATAGTACAGGATCAGGTGATGTAATTAATTCTAATGCTGAAAGTGGTTCTTCTATAGAAGTAACTAGTGGTGGAACTGTTGGTTTATTTGAAAGATTTAACAGTTTAATTTTCTCACCAAGTGGTAGTGATGGAAATGGTCCTAATAATAGATTTAATATTACACAAAGTTGGGCGGATTATTTCCCTAGTATTTCTGGTTCAGTAAGATATACTAGAGATGACCAACGTGAATATTATAATGGAGAATTTAGTCAATCTAGCCATGTTAAAATGCAAAGAGGATTAAATATAGGAGAAGATGATCCTTGTTATCCTTATACAAATTGGGAAAATGTTCCTGATTTAGAATATAGACTAGAATTTTTAAGTGGTTCAGATGAATTTTATAGGATCGAAGATTATACTCCACCTCCTCCAGTAACAGGTAGTTTATTTGAAAGATCATTAACGGGATCTGTTGATGATAGTGATCTTCCTGTTTTTGAAGGTCAACGACCTGAAGCAGGTTTAAGTTCTTGTTTAGTTGTAAATACAGAATCTATTTATTTTGATGTACAAAACATTACCCAAATAGTCTCAGGAACTATAGCTTATAATACTCAATCATTAGATCAAACATTTGATGGTAGTGATGGTTCTGGAAATTCTTTGTGGTGGGGAATTAAAGAAAGTGGTTCAACATTAGCAAGAAACCAAAGACGTGTATTAATTAATGAAAACGGAGGAATAGAAAATATGTTCCTTTGTAGAGCAACCACAAATGCTGTTAAATTTACAAGTAGTTCAATTTCACCTTCTTGTTATTCTTGGACAGTATGGAACTTTGATACAACAGTCTCATCTAATATTTCATATACATCTTGTTCGGGTGTAAGTTATACTGAAGTTATTCCCCCATTCCAATTTAAAGTTCTTTGTTTAGTATCAGGTTCAGGAGTTACTGTTAATAGTGGGAATGCAGACCCGTTCCAAAACTCAGAAACTCCATGTGTAGTAGGAACATCAGAAACATTAGTTGAATATGCTCAAATCCCTACTTTCCCATTAAGTTCTTTATTAGAATATACATTATCAGACACATCAGGATGTTGGACTTATGATGGAAATGTAAGTAGAGATCTACCAACCCAAACTGTTGTTTCACAGTGTGGTTTTGTACCACCAACTACATCATCTATAAATTTAGGATATAGTTCTTTCTCTAAAGCTAATGCTTGTGATGATTATAACCCATTTGCTACTCCTCAATATTACGCGGATAATGCAAGTATAGCTTCATTAACAGAATTATATAGTGATACAAATGGAACCTTTGCTAATTCAGGTTGGTATAGTAATGGAGTAGTTGCTTTTTATTGGACAGGCACATCAGCTCAACCCTATCAATCATGTACTTCGGGTAATGGATTTGAAGATATTAGAGATATAGATCTTAATGATAATGTAAATGAAGATCCATATGATGAAATACCATAAAAAATTTTTAAATAATAATTATTTATAATAAATGAGTTTAGATTATTACAGAATATATAACGATTCCACAGATAGTAAACAATTTGGTTACTCTAGTGGATCCACCTCTCCAGGGGATAACTTAGTTATCACTCTGAATGGGATAACTGAATCTATAATTCAAAGTTATACAGTACCTTATAATATTCCTGTAGGAACAAATGAATCTACTTTTTTAAGTGATGCTAATTATCCAACAAATCAAGGATATGCTTGGTTATGGAATGATGGATATAAAGTAAAACATATAAAAATTCATCATACTTCTCAAAATGGAGTGGATATAACTCCTTATATTCCTAGTAGCCAACAAATTTCATTTTTACTAAGAGGAGCTAGAAATGCTCAACAACAATATATGTACACTCCTACAGCGAGTGCCCATGTTGAGACTTATGTTATATCAAATAGTACAACAAAACCACAAAATTATCAATTATTATCTATTCAGCAAGATAATCCTTTAACATCATTTGCAGTTGATTCTTTAAATAAATCATTCACTAACTTTAACTTTTCAGCAACAGGTGATTATACATGGTACGCTACAGCATCTGGTAGAAGTGATGAACCTATCTCGGCTTCATCATATTCTTCTTCTATTGCCCAAGGATATTTTCCAGTTAATATTCAAGATTTTGGTACTGAACAAAGATTAAGAGGATGGTCTCATGCTAATTATTACGTAGGAGATAATTTAATAAATTTTGCTGGTACTGTAAGTGATCCATTAAACCAATTCAATACAGGATCTACAGAAAGAGATTACGATGACAATATACCATATCAAAGAAGTCCATTACCTTGGTTTATAAATGCCTCTCAATCATTATCAACTATATCAAGTAGTGAATTTGGTACTTATAGCGGACAACCAAGAGTTGTTGCAATAGGGCCTAGTTATTCAGGTTCTTCTGAGGATGTAATTTATGGAGAAGCAATTTATGACGATTCTACTTATGATGGAACTCCACAATCAGGATCTTTAACATATTTTTATAAAGAAGATACACATGAAATATTAATTAGTGATCCCCAATTAGTTTTAGATGAACCTAAAGACAATTTAATTCAATTTGATTTTGATAGAAATGTTAAATTAGTAGATTTAAATAATGCTCAAACTTACCAAACTTTAGAAGGATATAATATTCCAGTTGGAAATGGAGAAGAATTATGGTTATATAGAGGATACCAAACCCCAGGAACAGGGGATGTAAATGCTTGGAATTATAATAGATATTTACATAGACCTTATAAAATATATATGGTAACTGAAACAGGGTCTAATGGTGCTCCTTCCCATATTAAAAATACTTATGTATCTTTTTCATCTTCTTTGGCATTAGAAAGACCACAAGATGGGGCTTATATATTTGATACAACACCCGCAGAAACTATTGGGTTTTCAGCTTCGATTAATTTAACATCATCATTACCTTTTCCACTTGATGGTTATGATTCTGCAACTTATGATGATAATTATGATGATTATGATGTTGAACCTAACCCAGCCCCTACATTAGTTACTTGGAATAGTGCTTCTTTAAAACTATATAAAGGAAGTTTAAATAGTGTAGGTCCTTTATATGCAGAACAAACAATCAATATTTCAGATATTAATACTGATAATCAAATTTTGTTAACAACAGATATACCAGCTGTAGATTTAGGTATAGGAACTGCTCTTAGATTAGCAGTATGTGTACATACAGGAAGTCAAGTTGATACACCAAATTCACCTTTGATTGTAACAGAATATTCAATGAGTATTTCTAGTTCATTACCAGAAATTTCAGATTTGGTTCCAACTTATTTAGATAATATTTTACTAACACCTGAGGATTGTAATCCATTTGTTGGTAATGCCACAGAAATTAGACCAAGTACTAAATTAATGGATGTTGATTATTCATCAACAACAGAGGGAGCTATATCTCCTATTAATTTTGAACAATTAATAAATTTTACAGCCATTAAAGCTACAGTACCAGATTCTAATTATGCAGCTAGAACTCATGTTTTCCCTAGATATGTAGGAAGTAAAACAGAAAGTGAAGATGTAAACAGTCTTGAAGGTGGAAAAAATACATTTGGTAAATTACCTCCAATTGATTATGAAAGAGCATTTTTTGCCTATTGTAATCAGGTAGTTGATTTATATCCATTAGTTAATGATAAAACATTATTTAATATAAAATATTTAATAGATGCTAATGGTAATGCATTACAACCAAACTTATCTAAATTTACAGGGTTTGATGTAAGAGGAACATGGGATGAAGGAAAAGTAGGTAGAGTAGGTATAAACCAAATCCCTGGATCAACACAATTTGATACATTAAATGGACTTCAACGTACTTTTAAAGTAGCAAAACAACCTATTCCAATTTTATATTCACAAAATTCATCAGTTGATTATAATAGATTTATCCCTATTATAGGTAATCCTAGGGAAGTATCATCTTTCTCAGCAACTTTTTTACAATATTCAATGACCTTACAAGGTAGTGCTTTTTCTGCTGGGTATGCTAATGGTAAAGTAATTAATTATTCTGCTATTGGAGATCCAGTATTTAATAATCCCCATTCTTTAGTTACAGGTTCAAGATATGGAGAATATGATACTACAGGAAGAATATATGCTAGTTCATCAATTATACCAGGTAGTGATATTGATCCTTATGGTGATAACTCAGCTTATGGTAGATTTGTTCCTACAGCTGAATATTCTGCTTCTATAGACCCTGCTAATACTACATGGGCTACTTCAAGTGCAGGAACTACACAATTAGAGGTCCAAGGTGGAAGTGGTACAGGTACCCCTGCACGACTAGATGTTGTATATGATAATAATACTATTACTAGTATATTAGGTACTAGTGGATTCCAAGGGAATGGATATGAATTAGGAGACACAGTTACTTTAGATGATTCAGCTACAGGTGGTTCCAATGTAATTACTTTAATATTAAAAGATGGCGATTTAAAAGGTGACTTCCCAGCTAATGCTCAAGCACTATGGGGTGAGCCAGGTGAAATATTTTTTAATCAGGATATATTTGCTATAAATGGCCAAAATGGTCTTAGTGGTAATGAATTATCTGATGTTTATACATTAAAACTTGATGTTTCTTTCCCTTCATCTCCTCCATATGAATATAGAACGGATGCTGGGGGTACTTGGGATAGTTCAAATTATAATAGAAATTCAGTTGGTTATCTTGAAATATATTTAGAAAAATATGATAATGGTTGGCAAGGTGTTAAAATGAAACAATTAAGACGCCCAAAAATTGATTATCACTTCCCAGGAGGTCAAATAATATCAATTGATGCTCGAACTGTTAATGGTGCAAATGATGCTGGACTTAAAGATAATAACACAAGATATTATATTTTATGTAAAGCTATGCAATGGCATGCAGCTGTACAAACTCAAGGGAGAAATTCAAGAGAGGCACATTATGCTCTTTGGAATATAAAATTAGCTTCTGATGAAGAAATAGTTTCAGGAGTAAGATATAGATGGAGAACAAAACAAACATTTAATACTGAAAATGTTGATGCCCCAAGAAACTATTGGAACCCCACAACCATAGCAGCTTTTAATGGAGGAGGCCCTATTCCAGATTATCCAGAAGGTCCTTTTGTTGATATGTCAGTATCTAATATTAGAGAAAGTTCTAATACTGTTGATAATGCCCTTAACGCCCCTTATTGGACTTTTGCTACTGATCCTAATGATCCCTCTAGTACTCTTAGAGATACATTAGAATTAGTTGATGTAAATGGAAATAGTGCTTATGGTCAAGGGTATATCCAAGGATTTATACCATATACAGCTTCAGAAAGTGGTAGATTCCCTGGTGGATTAGAACCTTCTGATGCTAATTTCCCTAACTTTAATGTAGAATTTAATCTTCAAGTTAATGATGAAATTAGATTTGAAAATAATGAAACATTTACTTATAAAATTTTAAATGTAATTCCACCAAATGAAAATATTACAGATGATGGAGCTAGATTACAGATTAAAGTAGATGGAAATATACCATCAAGTGTTGAAAAAGATTTCTTCTTAATTAGAAGATATGTAGAAGCGGATAATATTGTAATTATTGATAAATTATTCCCTTATGGTGGCTTAGCTATTAAAAAAGAAACTGTAATAGGAGAAAACATAGATCAATTCCAATATACACATAGCCAAGACATAAACCCAGATGATCCAGATAATCCAGATGTTGTAGAAGGAACAAAGACAATTGGAAATATGATACCTCAACCTTATACTAAAGAGGTATATGCTCCGCTTACTAAAAGAGATAATACACCAAGTGGGGTATTATTTCCAGAATATGCAATAAAAGAAATAGATTTTAATACAGACGAAGTAATTCGTGAGTTAAGAGATAAAAAACTAATAGAGTAACATATTTATAACAAATAACAATATTTATATAAAAACATACAATGGGATACTTAAACAATTCAGTAATAACAGTTGATGCCATTTTAACTAAAAAAGGTAGAGAGCTATTAGCTAGAAATGATGGTTCTTTTAGAATTACTCAATTTGCATTATCTGATGATGAAATCGATTATACTTTATTTAATCCAACACATCCCTCAGGTTCTGCATACTATGGTGAAGCAATTGATGGAATGCCCTTATTAGAAGCATTCCCAGATGAAAGCCAAATCATGAAATACAAGTTAGTAACATTACCAAGAGGTACAGCTAAACTTCCAGTAATTAATTTAGGATACAACAGTATTACTTTAAAACAAGGAGCTTCATTAGCAATTACTCCTCAAACATTAAATTATTTAGACAATGATCAAACATTTGAAACTAGTGGTTATATAGCTACTATAGCAGATATTAGATTATTATCAGATTACAATGGATTAGGAATTAATTCAGAAGCAGCTAATACACAAAATACACAAGAAACTTTAGGAACAAATGTATCTAAAACTGTAATTGGTTCTCAATTTAATTTAAGAGCTACTACAGTTAATACTTTATTTGGATCACAAACTTCATTAGTTTCAACATTAACTGTGGTTGGTTTAGATAGTGGGGCTAGAATTACAATCCCTATAACAATTAATAAAACAACAACATAATAAGATATGGCCTTTAAAAGATTAGACCCAGAAGATTTTATAGTAAGTGCGGATTCTGTATCTCAAACTGTATGGAGTGGAAATGCACCTAACTTAACTTCATTTTTTACTTCATCAACACAAGAAACAGATAGTTCAGGTAATTATTATTTAAGTGTATTTAATAACCAAATTGGAAATAACGATACAGAAGTTCAATTTGATTTAGCATTCGGACAAAAAGATGGTAAAGGTGCTAGTGCTTATAATGCTAACGTTGATGCTAGTAGAACACCAACTAAAACAGTATACGGACAATATAGAACATTAGTTTTAGAAGATGAAAATTCATCATTTAGCTTTGGTGATGTTATTCATGATTCATTTTATGTAGTTAATATTAGTAGAGCTAGATATAAAGAAAAATTACTCCCTGGATCCTTAAATTTAACATTAAGTGGAAGTGGAGGAGGAAACACTGCTTTATATTTAACAGATAATTCAAAAGATGTTACTTTACCTACATTTTATGGTACACAAAGAGCATACCAAATTGTAAGTGGTTCAGATGGATCAGCATATTCAGGAACTGGATATACTTCAGATTCAGGTTCATATGGTTTATTCCTTCCAGATATTAGTACATTATTATTAAATTCTAAAGCTTTAGATTTAAATAATATTGAAGGTATTAATTTGGGAACAGGATATAATGAAAATAACCCAGATGAAAACCCACAAAAATTATTTGCTGCAATAAAAGGAGGAGCTAGTTTTAAATTAAATTCTGAAGAAACTATTACCTCAGATTTTATATTTGTAAGAGCTAGAAATGGTGAATTTAATTACTCTGAAAATCCAAGTTTTATATCTGGATCAACAGGTGAAATAATTTATGATTATCTAATTAATAATCCACAATCATATGTTACTACAATTGGTATGTACAATGATTCAAATGAATTATTAGCAGTAGCAAAATTATCTAGACCATTAAGAAAAGATTTTACAAAAGAAGCTCTTGTTAGAGTTAAACTAGATTTCTAAGATGAATGAGCGCTTTCAAAAACTTAAATTCGAAAGATTTTTTAATTGCCCCTTTAGAACTAAATAAAGGATTTAGATTCGAAGGTGGTGATGCTCTTATATCCTCCTCGGTTGAAATAGATAGATTTTTAGGAGGTGAATCTTCAATTAATGATTCAACAGGACATCTTCTTGCTATATCTCAATCTTCTGTTTATCACTCTATAAAGCAATTATATTACTCTAATTATATTTCAGGTAGTGATGGAAATGTTCAAACTGCTTTTACTCAATCTGAAAATATAGATGGTACTTTTGATGGATTAATTCCTTCAAATGCTTATATAAATTTTGAACCATCTAATTTAGATCCTAAAAGATATTTCCCTACTAGTTCTTATAGTACTTATCAATTAGAAGGAGGAGTATATGGAGAAGCTTTATATGATATTGATTCATATAGTACTACAGTTGTAACACCTAAAATTGGAGTTATGTCTATCCCTAAGTATATGTTTGGGGATTATCTTCAACCTAACTCTATATCTATTATTACCCCAAGTGGAAGTTATAAAGATGATGGAGAAGGAAGATTACAAAGAATAAATAATGATGGTAGTTTAATCTATGTAGGTAATGTAATTTATGAACATGGAATGATCATACTTACAGGAGGTACAAGAACTGATTCTACTAATGAAATGGGAGCAGAATATGATAATAGTGAATATGGTAATGGAATTTATGGGGGTAGAACAGTAGGTAATAATGATATTTTTAATTTTGTAAGAGATACTAATATTACTTGTTCATTTTCTAGCTCTTATACTATATACGAAACTCAATACAAATGCACTATAGGTGAAAGTGAATTTAATCTTACCCAAAAC
>Ga0129352_10013631_pt1 | contig 11942 bp, 7 predicted proteins | sample CPBNA1_6_FD_105429 | JGI IMG/M metagenome (GOLD analysis project Ga0129352, IMG submission 105429) | Freshwater to marine salinity gradient microbial communities from Chesapeake Bay, USA - CPBay_Sum_27_0.2_RNA1 (Metagenome Metatranscriptome) | ecosystem: Environmental > Aquatic > Marine >... | reverse complement strand
CGGATCTTGTAGTGGCTCCAATAAGGGTAAATGGTGCAAGTTCAATTTTAACACTTCGAGCGCTGGGACCGCTATCGATGAGTATGTCGATCATAAAGTCTTCCATAGCAGAATAGAGGAACTCCTCTACAATTGGGCTCAAACGATGAATCTCGTCAATGAACAGGACATCTTTCTCCTCCAGATTTGTAAGCAACCCAGCAAGGTCACCAGGCTTATCTAATACCGGTCCACTGGTGGATTTAATATTTACTCCAAGCTCATTGGCGATGATATGTGCAAGTGTAGTTTTACCCAATCCTGGAGGACCATGGAGCAACGTGTGGTCAAGCGCTTCACTTCTGCGCTTAGCCGCCTCAACGAAAACCTCGAGGTTTTCAATAACTGCCTCTTGTCCAGAAAAGTCACCAAATTGACGAGGTCTTAAAACCTTCTCAAGATCCTTATCGGTTTGTGAAAGATTTTCTGAATCAGGATTTAAATTGGAATTCATGTATGCACAAATTTAGGAATGCATACCAACAAAAAACCCGCTCATTGAGCGGGTTTCGTTTATTTTAATGACCTGCGCCACCATCTTGTTCTCCATCTTCTAGAGGAACTATTTGTGGAACAAAATCTTGTTCTTTACCAGGCTTGCTATAATCATAGGCCCATCTGTGAACCGTGGGTAGAGGACCTGGCCAATTTCCATGTATGTGCTCAACGGGTGTAGTCCACTCAAGAGTATTAGATCCCCAAGGATTAGCCGAAGCCTTTGGACCTCTCCTGATGGAGTAAAAGAAGTTGAACATAAAGATGAACTGTGCTATGGCTCCAGCAATTGCAAAAATTGATACCATTTCATTGATAGATACTAAATCATCAAAAATTGGGAATTCACTATTGCTGTAATACCTTCTAGGTACACCTGCGAGGCCAAGGAAGTGTTGAGGAAAGAATACTCCATAAGCGCAGATGAAGGTGGTCCAGAAGTGAGCGTATCCCAGTTTCCTGTTCATCATTCGACCATACATTTTTGGGAACCAATGATACACTCCAGCGTACATTGCCATAACCGCACTTAATCCCATAACAATATGGAAGTGGGCGACCACGAAGTAAGTATCATGCAAGTTGATATCTAGTGCACTGTCTGCAAGAATGATTCCTGTTACACCTCCAGATATAAATGTTGATACCATGGAAATGGAGAACAACATTGCTGGGGTAAATCGAATACTTCCTTTCCATAAGGTGGTAATGAAGTTAAAGGCTTTAACTGCCGATGGAATAGCAATAAGTAAGGTGGTGAATGTAAACACCGCGCCTAAGAATGGATTCATTCCTGTCAAGAACATATGGTGTCCCCACACAATGAATGATAAGAACGCAATTGCTAAAATAGACCCAATCATTGCACGGTAACCAAAAATTGGCTTTCTTGAATTTGTAGCAATAACTTCAGACGTGATACCAAGCGCTGGAAGTAATACGATATAAACTTCAGGGTGTCCTAAGAACCAAAAAAGGTGTTCATATAAAATAGGACTACCACCAGTTCTTTCAAGCACTTCGCCAGCAATATGAATATCTGATAGGTAAAAGGCTGTTCCAAAACTTCTATCGAAGATTAAGAGCAAAGCTGCTGAGAACAATACCGGGAATGAAAGTACACCGAGAATAGCAGTCACAAAGAGAGCCCAAATACTCAACGGGAGTCGAGTCATGGTCATACCCTTTGTTCGCAAATTGATAACGGTTACCACATAGTTCAGACCACCGAGAAGGGAAGAAACAATGAACAAAGACATTGATACTAGCCATAGAGTCATACCAAGACCTGAACCTGGCATTGCTTGTGGTAAGGCACTGAGTGGGGGATAAACCGTCCATCCGCCAGACGCAGGTCCTGTCTCAACGAACAATGAAACAACCATTATGACACTTGAGGCTAAGAAAAACCAATATGATAACATATTCATGAAGCCAGATGCCATGTCTCTAGCACCAATCTGCAACGGAATTAATAGGTTGGCAAATGTGCCGCTCAAGCCTCCCGTCAAAAGGAAGAAGACCATGATAGTACCGTGAATGGTAACCAAAGCCAAATACATATTCGGATCTAGAATTCCGTCTGGAGCCCACTTGTCTCCAAGGAAAAAATTAAGAATCCAGAACGATTCTCCTTGCCAGCCCAATTGCAATCGGAAAAGGCTTGACATAATCATTCCGATTACTGCCATGAGCATTCCAGTAATCAGGAACTGCTTGGAGATCATTTTATGATCTTGACTGAAAACGTATTTTGAGATAAACGTTTCTTCGTGGTGATGATCGGTGTGTGCTGTTGCCATATTTATTATTGTTCGATCATTGTTAGTTCTACTTCATTATTTACTGTGGCAGTCGATGTTCCTCCATCGTCTACAAAACCTTCCGCGAAGATCTTTTGTTCATTCATCCAAACATTGAATTCTTCTTCTTCAACTACCTTGATGTTCATTTGCATATTGTAGTGTGCTGCTCCACAGATTTTGTTGCAGAGTAGTACATATTCAAAAGCGTCATTCCCAGTAATTTCTTGCATTTCAGCAGTGGTAATCGTTGGCTTGAATGTGAATTCGGTAACCATCCCTGGAACACAGTTCATTTGAGCCCTAAAGTGTGGCATATATGCGCTGTGAATAACATCTCTACTTCGAAATTTGAAGGCAATGTCTTTTCCTCGAGGAATCACAAATTCAGATTTAACAAGTATATCATCCTTTCCCTTCTCTAGGGTAGTGAGAGATTCAAATGACATCACGTTTTCAAGCTGTCTATTCCATTTGGCAATTTTTTCCTTGAGCTCTTCTTCTTTTAAACCACCTTCTGGAGCGTCAGCTAGTTCAGCTTCAAATTCAGCTATTTCTTCATTAAGCTCGGCAATTTTCTCACTTAAGGAAGCCGAAGTAATTACTCCCAATGGGTTTGTACCAGAAATCATGTTATAATTTGAAGCGCCCAGTGTTGAATCTGATCCAGCATAGCGAGCAGTCCAGTCAAATTGTTTTGGATACAATTCAATTACAACTGCGTCATCAGGCGTTTCATCCATCGTAATGTCTATCCATTCGCCTAGGCCCCAAATAACAATGATGGCAAGGAATACTGCTGGGACAGTCGTCCAAAGCAACTCAAGCTTATTACTGTGAGTGTAGTAGTATGCTTTCCTGTCCTTGTTAAACACATATTTGAATGCGAAGTAGAAGAGGTAAACGTGCGTTATCACAAAGACAAGCGTGATGATTGCGAAATTGAAATTCAATAAGTTATCTAAAGCCACTCCATGCTCCGAAGCCGAAACAGGTAACAATTTATCTCCATATTTGGCTACGAGCCAAGCGAAGAAGGCAAAGTAGCCGAATAGGAAAACCAACATCATCTTTGACTGATACTTGTTTTCGGCATCAGTTGGTAATGGACTGCTATCGCCTTTAAGGCGAGAAGACGCTTCAAATACATGCATCAGCTGAGCAATGGATAGCACAGCAAGTCCAATGGATAATATAATTAGGATTGTTATCATATCTATTTTACTTCTTTCTCAATTTAATTGATGTGATGGTGTAAACTTTCCTGAACAAATGGATGATGTTTAACTAGCAGTGGACGTTTAGTCAATGCACCCAATACGACAAATAAGAACAGTCCAAGGAATGCAATGAAGGTTCCAATTTCAATTAACCCTACAGTTCCATTTGGTCCCATGGCTCCTGGAGAAACAATCATAAAAACGTCTAACCAATGGCCAAAGAAGATGATGCAACCTGTGAAAACCATAAAGCCTGCATTTCTCTTCGCATCCTTTGACATTAATAACAACATAGGAAAGATAAAGTTGATGACCATGGTGCCCCAAAAGATCCATGTATAGTCGTCAATCCGGGCTTTAAAGTATGTAATCTCCTCTGGTATATTGGAATACCAATACAACATGAACTGACAAAAGAATAGATAGGTCCATAGAAAACTCACTCCAAACACCCATTTGCCTATGTCATGCATGTGGCTGTCATTCACAAAATCCATTAGACCTTTACTCTTTAAGTAAATGGTAAGTAGAGTAATCATAACCATACCACTAATCCACATACCAGAGAATATATACCATCCAAAAATTGTGCTGAACCAGTGAGTATCAATACTCATGATCCAATCCCAACTAAATGTGGTCGAAGTATATCCAAAGATGACAAGGAAAATGGCTGCCATCGTTTGATTTCTTGTGAAGAACCTCTTTTCGTTTTCTAAAGGTGAGTCTTCATTCAAAGAGCTTTTCATGAACCATCTAAAGAATAAGAAATAAGCAGCCAGATAAGCGAGGGTTCTAAGCCACCAAAAGATTTGATTTAGATATGGTTTTTTATGTGCAATTAGAGCGTCATAATGTTCCGAGTTTACATCATACAATTCTGGATCCATCCAGTGATATATGTGATGTAAGTGCAACGAACCAGCTGCGAATACTACAAGTAGGGTAATTGACCCAATGGGTAGATAGGATGCAACTCCTTCCATAACTCTCTTAAATACTACTCCCCATCCGGCTTCTGCGGCATATTGCACTGCTAGGAAAAAAAGAGCTGCAAGGGATACCCCAAAAAAGAAGAATCCGCTAACAAAAATACTGACCCAAATACGCTGTCCAATTCCATGATGATCATCATGAGCATGATCGCCCATCATGAAGAACACTGAGCCGAGAATTAAAAGCAAGACACCCACACCCATCAATATGAATGTGTTCTTTTTGGCCTGTCCTTCGAATGTATAGTCCATTTTTAGCTTTAGGTTTAGTTGTTCATAGTGGTTTCATCCATGACTTCTTCTGATGTCATAGAACCTGTAGATTCTTCTTCAATGCTCTCCTTCCCATCCATGGCCATGTCGTTGCCTTGGAGAGTCTGAACATATCTTATCACTTTCCACCGCTCTTCATTGTTTAATTGAGAAGCGTGCGATCCCATGAGATTTTTACCGTAAGTAATGGTATGGAACATTTTTCCTGCAGGAAGATTTTTCAATGCTGCGCTTGTGTAAGCTGGGGGAGGTGGATGACCACCGGCAGTAACTGTTAATCCGTCACCATTTCCTTCTTTACCATGGCAATGGACACAAAACTTGGTGTAGATCACCTTTCCTTCGGCAACTATTTCATCACTCATTGGGTAAGGATTCTTCAATAATTCACCCGCCATTTCGTAACCTTCCACATTGTTTGGAATTCCATATGGTAAATATCCTCGAGTGATACTTCCATCAACTGGTAGCCTAGCCTCCATAGAATTACTAAAAAGGCTATCCGTTGGCAATTTGCTGTAGGGTTCAGCAGCAGGAGACCTGTACATATCAGGCATGTACTCAACTCCCGGAGATAGAGGGTCAGGGCTACACGATGCCAAGATCAGAGCCATAACTGCTGTGGTGATGCTTAAGTGTAAATATTTGATACTCATGCTATTTTTCAAAAATTTCGACCGGTTTTGTTTCTTGCAAAATCGACTTGATTTCTTCTGAATCAATTCCAGAATTTTCTTCCCAATCAATTTCAATCGCAAAATGATCGTCCGTAGTTCTTGGATGTGGATTTCTTGCCTTAACTCCTGGCAGAGTCCAGTTCCGTATAAGGTATGTAATTGCCATACCATGAGCTGCACACAATACAGTAAACTCAAAGGTTACAGGAATAAAAGCTGGTAGATTCTGATATAAGGCAAAACTTGGTTTACCACCAATATTCATAGGCCAATCCTGAATCATAAAGTAAGACATACCCAATAAGGCCAAGGCTAGAGCAGTGATGCCGTAAAGAAAGGCATTGATGGCCAATCGTGTCCACTTGATACCAAGCACATTCTCAAGTCCATGAATTGGGAATGGTGAGTAAACATCTTTGATTTTAACATTTTTAGCAAGGATTGCTTTCGCACCACTTACCATAATGTCATCATCATCATAAAGGGCATAAATTGCTTTACTCATTGTGATGCAGTTTTTTATAGTTATCGCCTGAAGATTTAAGAATACTCTTCAATTCATTAAGTGCCAATACTGGAAAGAAGCGGCTGAATAGAAGGAAGAGTGTAAAGAATATGCCTATGGTTCCAAGGAATATGCCTATATCTACAAATGTCGGATGGAACATTCCCCAGTTTGATGGAAGGAAGTCTCTGTGCAGTGACGTAACGATGATTACAAAACGCTCAAACCACATACCTATATTAACGAAAATCGAAAGAATGAAAGATGCAATAAGGCTTCTTCTGATTTTCTTAAACCAGAATAGCTGCGGTGTGATCACATTACACGTCATCATAGACCAATAAGCCCACCAATATGGACCAGTAGCTCGATTTAAGAATGCATAACCTTCATATTCAACTCCTGAGTACCAAGAGATAAAAAGTTCTGAAAGGTATGCTACACCAACCATAGAACCCGTAATCACAATTACGATATTCATGTATTCACAATGCTTAATGGTAATGTAGCTTTCTAAGCTTAAAACTTTTCTTGCGATCAAGAGCAGTGTTTGCACCATTGCAAAGCCTGAGAAAATTGCTCCTGCAACGAAGTATGGAGGGAAAATGGTGGTGTGCCATCCAGGAATGACCGATGTTGCAAAGTCCATTGACACAATAGAGTGTACAGAAAACACCAGAGGTGTGGCCAATCCAGCGAGGACAAGTGATACTTCTTCAAAACGTATCCAAGCCTTAGCATTTCCCGTCCAACCGAAGCTTAATACACTGTAAGCCATCTTCGACACTGGTTTTACCGCTCTATCTCGAATAGTAGCGAAATCAGGAATAAGGCCGATATACCAAAAGACTAGAGATACGGAGAAATAGGTTGAAATGGCAAACACATCCCAGAGCAGTGGAGAGTTGAAGTTCACCCAAAGTGACCCAAATGTGTTTGGCAATGGGAATACCCAATATGCCATCCAAATTCTACCCATGTGTATACCTGGAAAGAGCGCTGCCATCATTACAGCAAAAATTGTCATTGCTTCTGCAGATCTATTAATGGCCATTCTCCATTTCTGACGGAAAAGGAGTAGTACCGCTGATATCAGTGTTCCAGCGTGGCCGATACCTACCCACCAAACAAAGTTGGTGATATCCCAAGCCCAGTCAACAGTTGTATTAAGTCCCCAGACTCCAATGCCACGTCCAATGGTGTAGAGTATACATCCTACTCCCCAGAGGGCTACAATGACCGAGAGGGTGAAAACTATATACCAATACTTATTGGCTTTGCCCTCAACTGGAGCACACACATCCTCCGTAATTTGATGATATGATTTATCACCAAGGATTAGTGGTTCTCTTATGGCTGATTCTTTTTGCATGTTAACTATCTATATCAGTTATAGGTTAGGCAGTTTGATCTGCGATTTCTGATGAATTTCTGACTTTGGTTTGATACCAGACATTGGGCTTTACACCAATTTCTTCAAGAAGGTGGTAAGCTCGATCATTCTTTGCATCTGATCTCACTTTTGAGTTTACATCATTAATGTCACCAAACGTGATAGCATTGGTAGGACATGAGGTCGAGCAGGCAGTTTGTATCGCTCCATCTTGAATTGGGGCACTAGCTTTCTTTGCCTCTAGCTTACCGGCCTGAACGCGTTGTACGCACATGCTGCACTTCTCCATTACACCTCTTGATCGTACCACCACGTCTGGATTAAGAACCATTCTTGACAAATCATCTTGCGATGGGTTAAGATTGGTGAATTTTGGATCAGCTACATAGTTGAACCAATTAAATCTTCTGACCTTATATGGACAGTTATTGGCACAGTATCTCGTACCAATACAACGGTTATAAGTCATCTGGTTAAAGCCTTCATCACTATGAGTAGTTGCGGCTACAGGGCACACAGTTTCACAAGGTGCATGATTACAATGTTGACACATTACAGGCATAAATCCTACCTCAGGATATTCCGATGGAATCTCCATAGCATCATAATCCTTGTCCTGATTAATATCTCCGTGGAGTTCAGGATCTGCATCGCTGCTATAATATCGGTCGATGCGAATCCAGCTCATGGTTCGCATACGATTTACTTCGTCTTTACCAACGATGGGTACGTTATTTTCAGAGTGACATGCAGTAACACAAGCACCACAGCCAATACAGCTGTTTAGGTCAATTGACATTCCCCATCTGTGGCCAAGATCAATAGCATGTTCATTCCATAAATCCAGTTTGTCCACCGCTACTTTCTCTCCGTAGGCATTGGCAATGGTTATCTCTGGATTCCATTCTGACTTAGTTTCATTCTCAAATGCTGATAGTGTAGTTTCATTGAGAATTTTTCTACCCATCATGGTATGCGAACTTTGCGTGGAGGCAATATTGTAGCGCATTTCAAGCTTTTCATAGCTTCCAGAAGAGTGAAATTGAACGTTACCATTGGAAGAGCTTAATACCGCGTAAGCGTTCTTTCCAATTAGGCGCTCGACACCTTCTTCTTTTACTATGGTATTACCATAACCAAGGGCTACACCAATAGTGCCTCGCTTTTGGCCTGGAAGTGATACCACAGGAAGTTCCATTGGAATTCCAGCATCATTGGAAATACGAATCATTCCAGCGCGTTGCTGCTCGCCCATCATTGTGTTTAGACCAATTTCTTTCATATCCACCGGATTCATGGTGGCATAATGATCCCAAACCACTTTGGTTACTGGGTCTGGCAATTCCTGCAACCAGGGATTGTCAGAATAATTACCGGTACCTATTCCAGCTTTTTTATAAAAATCAATCTCCCAACCTTCAGCTCCACCACTTATTGCAGAAGCTGCTGCCTGAATCGAGCTAACCGAAGAAGAATTTTCTCCTTCTATAGCATCCTGTGAGCCTGAATCTGTCATCGGCTCAGTGCTTGAAGATGGCTCATTAGATACTATAGACTTAGCCGCGACTCCTGAGGACATTGTAGCGACTCCATCTTGTATTGATTTATTCCATCGGCTGGCGAAAACAACATTCGGATCATCTTGTGCGGTTACATCACTGTTCCACTTAGCCTTGAGGTAATCGTAATAGGTTCGATCTTCACCAAGCCAATTTAAAAAGGAATCTTGCCATTGCTTGGTATCATAAATAGATTGGATTGCGGGCTGGGTAAAACTTACACTATCACCAGCAGGATTAGCATCATTCCAATGCTCTAAGTAATGACCAGTTGCGCAGATATAGTTGCAAGCTTCAGAAGAAGCATTTGGTTTTTCTGAGAAAGCTATTCTGGCTTTAACCTTGGAAAGTGCTTCCGCAAAACCTAAAGACCCAGGTAAGTTATAAATAGGGTCACAATCAATTAACATTATCGCATCTACGGCTCCAGACTTCATTTCTGATACCAAACCTGCGACCGATGTATCATCACCTTTTCTTAAATGAAGCGGTGCTTCAGCATTGATGGTAGCCCCATAGTTTCCAAGCATTTCATTGACAGCATTTACTATCATCTGAATGTTTGTGTCATTCGCTCCGGCAATAACGATGGATTTCCCTTTATTGGCAATCAAGTGTTTCGCTGCATCTGAAATCTTTGCTTGAACGTTATTGTCATCGTTGGCCAAAGACTTTGGCGCTAGAGTCGATCCTCCAGTAAGCTTTGCTACTTCATTATGAAGCATTATTGCTACTGCTCCTTGCTCAGAGGGTTTAATTGCTCCTCTCACATCTGCAGCAGATCCAGTACTGGTGAGCGTTGTTTCAAACTGGTAATGACGGCCCATTCCAGTATCTGGATTTCTCATTACTCCGTAATCACGTGCAAATCCGATTGGATTTATGCCGTTGATCAAAAAGTCTGAATTTATTGAAACCACAGACTTAGCTTTATCAAAATGATAATTGGGTACCATGGAAGAACCATGGGTTGCTTTGTGTGCTGCTCTTACGGCTGAGTACGAGTCAGCATCATACATGGTGTGCGTTAGCGAAGCTCCGTCTTCTTCCATCCACGCCTTTAGTTTATTGATCAATTCTAAAGATGATGGACTGATGATGGTTGAGCTCAAAATTCTTGCATTACCCCCAGTTTCTTTAATTGATTGCAATGCTGAACCTACCGATGAATCAATACTGGTCCAAGTAGCAGGAGCCCCATCGATCATTGGAGATTGATATCTTTTCGTGTTGTATAGAGAGAGTACAGATGAGTTTACTCTAGCACTGACACCTCCTTTTGTTACGGTAGAAAGCTTATTTCCTTCGATATGAATTGGTCTGCCTTCACGAGTCTTGACCAAAATGCTGGCATAGTCGGTTCCATCGAAGTATGTAGATGCGTAATAGTTTGCAATCCCTGGCATCACATCATTTGGCTTGACCACGTAGGGTAAGCTTTTAACAACGGGAGTTTCACATGCAGCCAACGTGGCCGCAGTGATTCCAAAGCCCATGAATTTCAGAAAGTCTCTTCTACTCGTGTTGGTCGAATCCAACTCCTTCTTACCTAGGAATTGCTCAATCGGTAGTTCTTCTGAAAATTCTTTGTCTGCAGTTTTAAGAAATGCCGGATCTTTTTCAAGTTCCTCAGATCCTCTCCAGTATATTTTATTCTTACTCATAGTGCTCAGGAGCTTCCAATTAATAGTGACACTTCACGCATTCAAGGCCACCAATATCTTCAACCTTAAATGTTTCTTTACCTTCCTCTTTGTGCTTTTCAACGAGATCATCGTGGATTCTCTCATAGTATCCATTATCATCCATGGTTACATCTGTTTCTCTGTGACAATTGATGCACCATCCCATGGTTAATTCTGAATATTGATAAACTTCATCCATTTCCTCAATCGGGCCATGGCAAGTTTGACATTCTTGCTTGCCTACAACTACGTGCTGGCTATGATTGAAGTATACAAAATCTTGCAGGTTGTGAATTCGTACCCATTCAATTGGCTTTTGTTCGTAACCCTCAATATATCTGCCTTTGTCAGGATCCCAACCAATTGCATCATAGATTTTAGCAATCTCTTTTGTGCCAGAAACCTTCCCTTCTTGAACACCCATATGACAGTTCATACATATGTTAACTGAAGGAATTCCGGCTGATTTACTTTTTTCAACCGAATTGTGGCAATACACACAATTAATTCCATTTTGACCAGCGTGAATTTTGTGTGAGAACCATATGGGCTGCGTGGGCTGATAGGATTGATAAACCCCAATGCCGTTGAGCCAGTCCCACCCAAGGATGGCAATATACGCTGAAATTAAAACTACGATAATTACCGTAAGCGCTTGATTTTTCTTGAAATAATGGCCAAGTGCTGCTAAGAAATCAATATCCTCAACCTCGTCACCAGTTTGCTTGCTTTTAACACGTTCGAGATTTTTTGAAACACTCCAGAGTACTCTGAAAACGATGAACAGAATGACCACAATGATTAAAAGCCAAGCGGTTGGATCGCTCGATTCTGCAGCGCCACCGCCTTCCGTAGTCATGTCTCCAGTATCGGCCGCTTGAGCCACCGGAGGTTCATATGCATCGATATAATCAAAAACGGCCATGATTTCATCTGCCGAAAGCGGCATTGCCGTCATAACACTTTGATTATATTCTTCATAGAGCTTCTTGGCATAAGAGTCTCCAGAGTTTTTGAGATAATCCTGAGAATTCTGCACCCAAGCAATCAAGGCTTCAGTGTCGCCTGTTCTCTCAACCCAAGCCTCACGCGCCCCTTTCAGAGCTGGGCCTACGACTTTTTTATCAGGTTTGTGACAGGAGGAACAGTTTGCCTTGAAAATCGCTTCACCATCGAGTTGCGCAACGGCTGGTGATGACATTAGGAGCAGGGTAAAAATCCCGAGGGATGTTAATAGTATACCCTTTTGGCTCACCCACGTTTTTCGCATATTTTCTTTCAGTTTACAGTTGTTAAAGG
>Ga0129352_10331997_pt1 | contig 12104 bp, 13 predicted proteins | sample CPBNA1_6_FD_105429 | JGI IMG/M metagenome (GOLD analysis project Ga0129352, IMG submission 105429) | Freshwater to marine salinity gradient microbial communities from Chesapeake Bay, USA - CPBay_Sum_27_0.2_RNA1 (Metagenome Metatranscriptome) | ecosystem: Environmental > Aquatic > Marine >... | reverse complement strand
TCCCCAGCAGATCTTGCCATGCATGTGGTTCTTCCCGAAGTAGACGGTCGTTTGTCTGGTGGTGTGGGATCTTTCAAACAACCTTCAAGGCGCGATCCCGATCTGGAATTTTCCCGCTTCGCTCATCAAGGTGATCCAGAGCGGATTAAGGCACTCGTCGATAGGCTAGCCGCGCATGTGGCGCTGCAGACCAAACCACGCAACCAGAGAACGACGGCACTGGTCCTATCTACCTACCCCGGCAAAGAGTGGAATATGGCCCATGCGGTGGGGTTGGACGCGCTGGCCTCTGCACAGGCGATCCTCGCGGATATCTTGGCAGACGGACATGCTATCAGCGATATTGATGATCTCACCAACAGGCTCAAAAGCAATTATCTACACTGGGACGTCGAGGCCTATATGAGCGCGCTCGCCTCCCTTCCCGTCACACTTACTAAGACGCTGTTTGATGTCTGGGGACCCCCAGAAGACGACCCCGCCTTTAACGGGGGACATTTTGCCTTTCGCGCGCTGCGATGCGGGTCGGCAATTGTTGCTCTTCAACCCGAACGCGGCTCTGTCGCAACGCGCGATGCGGATTATCACGATACAGCCCGCACACCCCGCCATTCCTATGTGGCCTTTTATCTATGGCTGAGAAAAACATGTCATGTGGACGCACTGATCCATATCGGGGCCCATGGAACATTGGAATGGTTGCCGGGAAAATCGGTGGCCTTATCCGAGGCATGTTGGCCCGAAGCTCTGATCGGGGATCTTCCAGTTATCTACCCCTTTATCGTGAACGATCCCGGCGAGGCTGCTCAGGCCAAGCGGCGCATTGGCGCCATCACCTTGGGACATATCCCGCCTGCCCTCAAACAAAGCGCAACGCCCGACAGATTGGCGCATCTGGAAAATCTATTGGATGAGTTTTCCAACGCGGACGGTCTTGATCCGAAACGCAGGGACCGCCTTCAGGACGATATACGCAGCGAAGCACAGGCGCTTGGCGTCGAGCATGATCTTGGCTTGAACCAAGCCACCAGCACGGCCGAAGCCATCACACGCATTGATCGTTTTGTTTGTGATGTAAAAGAAAGCCAGTTTGGTGACGGATTACATATTTATGGCCGCCTTCCAGAGACAAAATTAGACTTCGACGCCTCAATAGCCGTCCAATCCGAACGCGATGGCCTCAGGAAAGCAATGTCGGGGCGACGTGTCCAAGCCGGCCCTTCAGGGTCGCCTTACCGAGGGCGCAGCGATGTTCTGCCAACGGGTCGAAACCTATTCACCACCGATCCGCGCTCTGTTCCCACGCGCTCAGCCTATGCGCAGGGTGTAAAATTGGCAGAAGAACTGGTGCGCCGTCACCTTCAGGACCATGGCGACTATCCAAGGCATCTGGTGGTCGACCTGTGGGGCTCCTCCACTATGCGCACGGCAGGTGAAGATTTTGCCATGGCGCTGCATCTTTTGGGAGTGAAACCCAAATGGGACAAAGGTTCAGAACGGGTAAGCGGCATTGAAATCATTCCGATTGCGGAATTGGAACGCCCCCGCCTAGATGTGGCGTTACGCGTGTCTGGATTGTTCAGGGATGTCTTTCCCACATTGTCCGCGCTCTTCATGCAGGCAATCAGAGCCCTTTGTGAAAAAGACGAAGCCAAAGACTGGAACCCCTATGTTGATCAAACAGCCCTATCCCGCGTCTTTGGTCCAAAGCCCGGAAGTTATGGATTGTCCATGGGAGGACTGTCCGAAACCTTTACAGAGGCGGCGCGCAAAGAAGCCGGAGACGCATGGTTGGCCGCAAGTTCCTTTAGCTTTGAGGGGGACCAAGTCAGCCATGAGCCCCAAAGCATAAGAGAGGTTGTCAGAAAAGCGGATAGTTTTGTGCATACACAAGACCTGCGCGAAAGCGATCTTTTGCTTGCCTCCGATTATGCCACTCATGAAGCAGGATTTGCAGCGGCACAATCTGTGACTGGGGGCAGTGCCGCGCTTTATCATCTGGACAATACGTTACCTCAATCGCCGCGCGCGCGCAGCCTGAAAGAGGAAATCGCACGTGTTGTGCAAGCGCGGGCAGCCAATCCCGACTGGATCGCCGGTATGCAGCGCCACGGGTTTCGCGGGGCGGCAGAAATTGCCGTGACGCTCGATCATATGGCGGCATTCGCCAATCTTGCTGGCGTTGTTGGCCCCCATCTTTTTGACAGCTATTATGAGGCAACGCTTGGGAATGACGTAATTTCAGACTTTCTGAAAACACATAACCCCGAAGCCTACGCCGCGATGAAAACCAGATTTGACGCGCTTCATGCGGCGGGACTTTGGATATCGCGGCGCAATTCTGTTCTCGCGTCTCTTGAAGGAGCGGCATGATGCGCCCGGCCCCAAAAGGATGGTGCCCCACGGCAGAACAACCTATGGCGTCAGGTGACGGGTTGATCGTGCGTTTGCGCCCGCGATATGGGCGACTGACAAGAGAGGCCGTTTTTTCAATTCTGGAGTTGAGCGAGCGGTTCGGCAACACAATGATCGATGTCACGAACCGTGCCAATCTTCAGCTTCGGGGCGTATCAGAGAAAAATCACACAGAGATTTTGAGCGCGCTTTATGATCTCGCGCTTATCGACCCCGAACAAGAAGCGCAACCGGGACGCAATTTGATTTTAGCCCCCAACTGGGACCACGGCAGCCTTGGTGAAAAACTGGCCGGAGAATTCTATGATCGCTTAGCGGAGCTTCCGCCGCTACCGTCTAAATTCGGGTTTTCAATAGACACGGAAGGACAACGCTCCTTGCAGAACATCTCTGCCGATATCCGTCTGGAAATACTGGATGCCAAAACGGTTCTTATTTATGCTGACGGAACAACCGCTGGACGCACCGTTTCAAGGGAAAACGCCGTTTCAGCCATGCACAAACTGGCAGAATGGTTTGTTCAGACAGGCGGGAGGCAGGCAGGTCGCATGGCTCGGCATTTGCTCGAGCAGCCACTTCCCAAAGACTGGCAGGAGGTGCCAAGATCCGTTCGGCACAACGCCCCGCTCCCCCCCGGGCAGAATGATCTGGGATTCGTTGTGGGGATTCCCTTTGGTCAAAGCTCCGCCAGTGCCTTACGCGACTTGATGAACGACAGCGCGGCAACTGCCATTCGCCTCACACCTTGGCGAAGCCTGCTTCTTGAAGGTGCCAAAGCCGTTCAAACCAAAGGCTTTATCCTCTCCCCGCAGCAGCATCTCGGTCAGGCAAATGCCTGTTCGGGCGCGCCCGCCTGTCAGGCTGCAAGCGTGGAGACGCGCAAAGTCGCGCAGATCCTCTCTGCAAAAACCACCAAATCCCTCCATGTGTCCGGCTGCGCCAAAGGATGTGCATTTCCCAAAACAGCAGAAATCACCGTAAGGGGACGCGACGGGCGTTACGACCTGATCCTCAATGGCGCGCCATGGGATGTACCACACACATCAGCTTTGACACAAAATCAGCTGATCAAAGAAATTGAAAGACTGTGATGCCCTATACCTACGAAACCAACGGTGCTGCTATCTATGAACAATCCTTTCGCATGATCCGTGCCGAAAGCGATCTGGCGCGTTTTGACAAGGATGAAGAAATCGTGGCCGTGCGCATGATCCATGCTGCTGGTATGGTCGGGCTTTCTGAATTCATCGAATTTTCCGCAGGCTTCGCCCGGGTTGCCCGCGCGGCTCTTGAAGGTGGCGCACCAATTTTATGCGATGCGCGGATGGTGTCAGAAGGCATCACGCGCGCGCGACTTCCGGCCGACAATGACATCATCTGCACCCTTCATTCAGAGGGCGTGCGGGCTTTGGCCTCAGAGATCGGCAATACACGCTCTGCGGCAGCATTAGAACTGTGGCGGCCCCATCTGGATGGAGCTATTGTCGCCATAGGCAATGCGCCAACGGCGCTTTTTCATCTTTTGAACATGCTCGAAGACCCAACCTGCCCCCGCCCTGCCGCAATCATTGGCTGTCCTGTGGGATTTGTGGGTGCGGTTGAAAGCAAAGACGCCCTTTGGGACGCCTGCCCTGTGCCCTGTTGTATCGTCCGCGGCCGCTTGGGCGGCAGCGCCATCACAGTCGCCGCTGTCAATGCGCTTGCCAGCCGGAAAGAGTAAGTAGATGAGTACCGACAAAGGCGTTATATACGGACTTGGGTTGGGACCGGGTGATCCGGATCTGATGAGCGTCAAAGCAGACCGTATTCTGCGAAAAAGTAGCCATGTCGCCTATTTTCGAAAAAAGGGCCGCAAGGGGCATGCACGCACCATTGTTGATACTCTTCTTGCGGAAAATGTTGTGGAATACGCGATGGAATATCCCGTCACCACAGAAATTGCTCTGAGCGATCCCGCCTATAACGTTGCGCTTTCTGAATTTTACGAAGGTTGCGCTGCACGTATCAAGACGTTCTCGGATCAGGGAATATCAGTTACGGTCCTCTGCGAAGGAGATCCATTTTTTTACGGCTCCTTCATGCATATACACCCGTGTGAAAGACAGCCACCCCGTCTGCGTGGTCCCTGCGATCACCGGTATGTCTGCAGCATGGACGCAGACGGGTCACCCCATTACTTGGGGAGATGATGTGCTAACCGTCCTTACGGGCACCTTGCCCGAAGAGGTCCTGATCCAAAAAATGCGCCTGAGCGATGCTTTGGTAGTGATGAAAATTGGTCAACATCTGGGAAAGGTCAAACGTGCGCTCAAATCCAGCGGGCTTTATGAGCGGGCATGGATCGTACGCCATGCGGCTATGACCAATAGCGAAGTTCAAAAGCTTAACGAAGTAGACGACGACTCAACACCCTATTTTTCAATCATTATCGTACATGGTCAGGGCCGCAGACCATGACGGGCTGGGTCAAAATCGCGGGGCTGGGTCCCGGGGCTGAGGCGCTGGTCACGCCAGAGGTGCAATCTGCTCTTGGCGAGGCTACAGATGTCGTCGGCTATATTCCCTACGTGGCGCGCGTGCCCAAGCGCCCGTGTTTGACGCTTCATGCCTCAGACAATCGTGTTGAGCTTGAGCGGGCACAAGATGCTCTGAAGATGGCATTGGCTGGGAAAAAAGTGGTTGTCGTCTCGTCTGGTGATCCCGGTGTGTTCGCGATGGCTGCGGCTGTTTTTGAAGCCGTGGAAAGCGGTCCCATGGAATGGCGCTCTCTTGAGATCGAAGTACTTCCCGGTATCACGGCAATGCTTGCCGCCTCAGCCCGTCTCGGAGCACCGCTGGGACATGATTTCTGTGCGATCAATCTCAGCGACAACCTCAAACCTTGGACGGTGATCGAAAAACGTCTCAGGCTCGCGGCAGAAGCTGGTTTTGCCATGGGCTTTTACAATCCCCGATCCAAAGCGCGTCCCGAAGGATTTGCGCGAGTATTAGACATCCTGCGTGAGGCTGCCGGGCCAGATGTGCCTATCTTTTTTGCCCGTGCGGTCAGCACCGATGAAGAAAATATAACCATAACAACGCTCAAAGATGCGCGCCCGGATATGGCCGACATGCGCACGTTGGTGATCGTTGGGACGTCTCAAACCCGCATCATTGAACGGCAGGGCGCGGCTCCATTCGTCTACACCCCACGGTCCTTTGTCCCATGAAGCAGCCACTCCATCGCCTCTTTGACGCTTTCAACCTCTTGACGTTCGCGCAACAGGGGCGGGCGATTGATCATGATAACGGGCAAAGACAAGGCGCGCGCGGCCTCTATTTTGCTGATCGCCCCGCTTCCTCCGGAATTTTTGGACACAAGCATCTCGATCGCATGGTTCCGCAACAAAGCGATGTCATCCTCCACCGTGAAAGGACCGCGCGACACGATGCTATGATAGTCAGGCAAGGTGATGTCAGACGCGGGCGGGTCGACAAGGCGCAGAAGATAATGATGATGGGGATGAGCCGCAAAGGCATTGATATGTATGCGCCCAAGGGCCAGCATGATGCGTTGTTTGGGACACTGAAGCTGATCGACCGCAGCTGCAATACTGTCAACCTCGACCCAGAAATCTCCTCTTTTGGGAAGCCAAGGGCGCCTTTCCACACCCAAAAGAGGAAGTCCCAAAATGGCGCAGGCATCCACTGCGTTGCGGCTCATCTGCACAGCAAACGGATGGGTGGCATCGATAACATGGGTTACGGCTTCTTCTTCGAGATACTCACAAAGTCCAGCAACGCCGCCAAAACCGCCAATACGTTTTGGGATCGGCTGGGGTTTTGTGCGTTCAACACGTCCCGCATAGGACAAGCACGCCTTAATGCCCGCATCTCCAACATGTTTGGCCAGCGCGCTCGCTTCGCTGGTTCCGGCAAGGATCAGAAGGTTCATGGCTATGTCTAACCCTCTTTGGCTAACACTTATCGGTTTGGGCGAAGATGGACTGGATGGGCTTTCCATTGCAAGCCAAAAGGCGCTTAAGAGCGCAGAATGGGTCTTTGGTGCAGAGCGGCACCTGTCCCTTTTGCCTGCGCAGCTTGTTGAGAAATCAATCACTTGGCCTGTGCCCTTTGAAAGCGGCATCAAAGCACTTTTGCAAAAACGTGGACAGAACGTCGTCATGCTGACGTCAGGTGATCCGTTTTGGTATGGCGCAGGCAGCGTGATCACACGCCACCTTGATCCCGAAGAATGGACCGCCCACCCTGCCCCATCCTGTTTTTCATTGGCCGCCTCTCATCTTGGATGGTCCCTTGAAACAACCAAATGTCACGCCCTGCATGCCGCCTCGTTTTCCAAAATCAAAAAAGATCTTCACCCCCACCAACGGTGTCTTGTGACCCTCCGGGACGGTCAAAGCGCGGCAGCGCTGGCGCAGTATCTCTGTGAAGAGGGCTTTGGAGACAGTACCCTCACGGTATGCGAAGCCATGGGCGGACCACGTCAAAGAGTGCGCAAAACAACTGCCAAATTATTTGACTTTAGGGATGTGATCCATCCGGTAATGGCGGCTATTGAACCAAGCGCAGGACCCAGCCTACCCTTTGCCAACGGCTTGGCGGATGAGCTCTTTGAACATGATGGACAGATCACAAAATCGCCCATCCGCGCCTTGACCCTTTCCGCGCTTGCACCGCATCCGGGCGAACGGCTTTGGGATATCGGCGCTGGGTCCGGATCTATCTCGATCGAATGGCTGCTCGCCCATCCGACCTGTCAGGCAATCGCGCTTGAGGCAAACGCGATCCGCGTCAAACGCATTCTCCAAAACGCAAGCCGTTTTGGGGTAGACCGGTTACAGGTGATCCATGCAAAAGCACCCGAAGGACTTAATGAATTGGATCCTCCCGATGCCGTTTTCATCGGTGGAGGATTAAACGAAGAACTGCTCTTACAAATTCTTGGGCGCGTTCGCGGCGGAACACGGCTTGTGATCAACGCTGTGACTTTGGAAAGCGAAGCACTGCTTATTGAAAAACAGCACGCCATGGGTGGTCAATTGATGCGCTTTGACATATCGAGCCTGAATGCGATTGGAACAAAACGCGGGTGGAAAGCCGCCTATCCGGTGGTGCAATGGAGCGTAACGATATGATCTGTGCAGGTTTTGGATTTCGCTCTCAGGCGCCATTCGAGAGTTTTTTGGAAGTCCTTGATAGATTGGAAAAGGAACATTCAACAGGCGGGCCAATCCGTGCGATTGCGACCATTGCACACAAAGCCATGGCGCCCGTTTTCAAAAACCTGTCAGCCCAGAAAGGTCTTGCGATCATCGCTGTGCACCCTGACGATATCACCCGCCAAAAAACACAGAGCTTTTCGCAAAACGCGATGGATTTATATGGCACAGGCAGTATCGCCGAAGCCGCCGCTCTGGCAGCGGCAGGAAGCAAAGCCTGCTTGCTTGGTCCACGCATCATCTGTGCACACCGCATGGTCACTTGCGCCTTTGCCAAAGGAGATCAGATATGACCGTTCATTTCATTGGGGCAGGCCCGGGCGCTGCTGATCTTTTAACCTTGAGGGGGCGTGATATTATCGCCTCCTGCCCCGTGTGCCTATACGCAGGGTCTTTGGTTCCCAAAGAAATCCTGAGCCATTGCCCGAAGGACGCCAAAATCATCAACACTGCGCCGATGGATCTTGACAGTATCATTGCTGAGATCAAGCAGGCTGATCAAAAGGGGCTTGATATTGCGCGACTTCATTCAGGGGATCTCTCGCTATGGTCTGCGATGGGGGAACAATTACGCCGTTTGCGCGCCGAAGGCATTGCTGTCACGATCACACCCGGCGTGCCCTCTTTTGCCGCCGCCGCTGCAGCCTTGGGACATGAACTGACCTTGCCCGGTCTTGCCCAGTCAGTCATTCTCACCCGCACACCCGGTCGCGCCTCATCCATGCCGGAAAATGAAACATTGGAAAACTTTGCAAAAACTGGCGCGACCTTGGCTATTCATCTTTCGATCCACAATCTGTCAAATACAGTTGCACAGTTGACCCCGTTTTACGGCGCACACTGTCCAGTCGCGGTCGTCTTTCGCGCAAGCTGGCCGGACCAGCAAATCATCCGCTCTGATCTTGGCAGGATTGAACGCGATATGCCTGAGGGCATTGAACGCACGGCACTTATTCTCGTCGGACCCGCACTGAACGCGGAGGGCTTTGAGGAAAGCTGCCTTTATGCCAGCGATTATGATCGCCGCTTTCGTCCCCAGTCCGCAGACTCCCCCTTTGCCAGCGGTGGAGAACGCTGATGCTTCCAAACGGAATTCTAATTTCTGCGCCCAGTTCGGGAACCGGAAAAACAACCGTGATGCTCGGCCTCTTGCGGGCCTTTTCTGACATGGGACTGCGCGTTCAGCCGTTCAAAAGCGGGCCGGATTATATAGACCCCGCCTTTCATCACGCGGCAGCGCGCAAAGCGTCATTTAACCTCGATAGTTGGGGAATGGACGAAGCCCTGATGAACACGATCGTCGCAGAAGGCGAAGATGCTGATATGGCTATCACCGAAGGGTCTATGGGGCTTTATGACGGTGTGGCGACTAAAGGGGCAAGCGGCTTTGGGTCAAGTGCTGAAACCGCAGTGCGGTTTGGATGGCCTGTAATTTTGGTTGTGGATGTGAGCGGTCAGGCGCAATCTGCGGCAGCCACAGCGCTTGGCTTTATGAATTACATGCCTGACTTGCCTTTTGGCGGTGTCATACTGAACCGTGTGGCCAGCCCGCGGCATGAAAGGCTGGCACGTTTGGGAATGGAGCAGGCTGGGATCAAAGTTTTGGGGATGTTGCCACGACGCGGCGATCTTGCGCTTCCAGAACGTCATTTGGGATTAATTCAGGCGATCGAACACCCCGATCTGGAACAGGCTATTTCCAATTACGCCAGCTTTCTGAGTGAGCATGTCGATCTGGAGGCAATCCGTGCAGTGGCACAGGGAACAAACCCGCCAAAGGTTGGCCGTCTTGTGCGCCCCCCCGCGCAACGAATCGCGCTTGCCCGTGACGCGGCCTTTTCATTCACATATCCCCATCTGTTGAAAGCTTGGCGCACCGAGGGTGCTGAAATCCTTCCCTTTTCGCCTCTCAACGATGATCTTGTTCCAGATGCAGATTTGGTCTGGTTGCCTGGAGGATACCCCGAATTACACGCTGGGACATTGGCGGGTGCAAACAAGTTTTTGACGTCGCTTCGCGAGCATGCCGCCACTAAGCCAGTCCACGGGGAATGCGGGGGATATATGGCGCTTGGCACAACACTGATCGACAAAGAGGGTGTGGCCCATAAAATGGCGGGGCTTTTGGGAGTGGTGACAAGTTACGAGAAGCGCAAATTTCATCTCGGGTATCGCCAAGCTGTTCTGCAAGAAGCTGTTCTCGGATATCAGAGGGGCAGCCGATTGCGGGGACATGAGTTTCATTATTCCACAATATTGGAAGAACCCGATGCTCCGCTTGCCCAAGTCACAGATGCAGATGGCAATCTAGTGAGTGAAACAGGGTCACTGCGCGGTCATGTGAGTGGTACGTTTTTTCATATGATTTCTGAGGCCACGGAATGAACGGATTTGTGAGTTTTGTCGGATCGGGTCCCGGTGACCCTGAGCTTTTGACGATCAAAGCGCTCAAACGATTAAAGCAGGCAGATGTTGTCCTTTATGATGATTTATCAGCTGGGGGTATCCTTGATGAGGTGAATGCACATGCAACGCTTGTCGGTGTTGGAAAACGCGCGGGGCGCCATTCACCCAAACAACATCACGTCAGCCAGCTTTTGGTGGATTATGCACAGCAGGGCGGAAAGATCGTTCGCCTTAAATCGGGCGATCCGGGGATTTTTGGGCGTCTGGAAGAAGAAATCCAAGCGCTGGAAAAGGCTGGCGTTCCCTTCGAAATCATTCCCGGTGTCACATCAGCAAGTGCTGCGGCCGCGGCGGCCTCCATCCCTTTAACACGGCGTTTAAACGCGCGACGCCTGCAATTTGTCACAGGTCATGATATTGCGGGCGCCCTGCCTGAGAACCTCAATATGGCAGCTTTGGCGGATCCAGAGTGTACAACGGTAATCTATATGCCAAAACGCACATTTCCTGAACTGGCAAAACGGTTGATAGAACACGGACTATCACAAGATACGCCTGCCCTTTTGGCAGAAAGCGTGTCCCAACCCGGCCAAAAGCTCACAAACTCGACCCTTCATGACCTTGCACGTAAACTTGAAAAAGATACAGGAACGGCTCCCGGTTTGATCCTTTTGGGTCCTTTGGCGCTTCGGACATAAGGTATGATGAATACATTTCGGATCCTTCAGAATTCCGCAACGATCGTAGCGAATAGCGGCACAGTCCTTGGTCCTGGAAAAGTACCAACTCTGCCTTGCGTCTTTCGGGTGCATTTAATGGGACATAGCAATGTTTGAACTTCGCCTCGTCGGAATTGGAATGGGAAACCCTGATCACTTAACGGGATCAGCCAAAGAGGCATTGCAAGGCGCAGATATCATACTCATTCCACAGAAAGGATCAGAAAAATCGGATCTCGCAGCACTCCGGCGGGAGATTTGTGAAACCGTTTTGATCAACCAACCTCGATTTGCTGAATTTTTGCTTCCCACCCGAAATCCAAATGAACCAGACTATTTGAAAAGGGTCGATCATTGGCATGATGAAATTGCCCATATTTGGCTGGAAACCCTGAGAATTCATTTACCAGATGGAGGAAGCGCGGCGCTCATGATATGGGGAGATCCGTCTCTTTATGATAGCAGCTTGCGTATCGCTGAGCGGCTGAAATTGGTGGTCAAGGACCTGACGGTCAAAGTGACCCCAGGGCTGACAGCCATACAATTGTTAACTGCGGCCCACGGGATCCCACTTAATGCCATAGGCGCGCCAGTGACAATCAGTACAGGCCGACAGCTGCGCGAACAGGGATGGCCGATGGGGTGTGATACTCTTGTTGTCATGCTGGATGGCGAGAATTCTTTTGATCACCTTGATAAGGACAAATATTATATTTGGTGGGGTGCGTTTTTAGGAATGCCCAAAGAAGTGATCGTTTCTGGACCCCTTTCGGTTTGTGCTGAAAAAATAAAAAAAATACGAAAAAAGCTTCGTAAGGAGCACGGATGGATTATGGACACTTACCTTTTAAAGCATGAGCCATCAAAGTTCGCCTAACGACAGCTTGGAAAATGAAATATGACAATGACCAAGAAAGGAGCCACCGCAAAAAACAGAGATTTATTCAGAAGAGCCTTCTGGCAATATTAGTTTGCACTGAAAAGACCGCTCATCTATTGCTTTGAATGATCATATTCCTAAACCGTTTCAGCCTTACAAAAAAGTAAACATCTTTGGCAAGGCAAGGCGTAAAGTGAAGATGGATTCGTTACTCAACTCTATAATTTCAAATTGCGCCAATATTGACGAAAAACTGGGCACATCTTTTGTTTCTTTGATCCGCATTATTTCGTGCGAGCTTGACGAGCATGCATTGACCTAGCTAAGAGCCGGTCTCTAAAGCGATCCGTAAGAAACGAATCTAAAATTTCCAAAAAACTTTATTGTTTTCATTAACTGAACAATAACCAAATTTTCAGGTGTTAAGTTTCCATTAAGAAAAGAGACCAACTTTCATTTATT
>Ga0129352_10068762_pt1 | contig 12124 bp, 1 predicted proteins | sample CPBNA1_6_FD_105429 | JGI IMG/M metagenome (GOLD analysis project Ga0129352, IMG submission 105429) | Freshwater to marine salinity gradient microbial communities from Chesapeake Bay, USA - CPBay_Sum_27_0.2_RNA1 (Metagenome Metatranscriptome) | ecosystem: Environmental > Aquatic > Marine >... | reverse complement strand
TCAACCAAGACGCATAAAATAGGAGGCCTGCTAGTGAAAGGTTTGAAAGAACTGCGGTCTATTCAGATAAGTATTGCATCCCCGGATACTATCCGCCAATGGTCTAAGGGTGTTGTTAAAAAACCAGAAACAATTAATTACCGAACTCACCGTCCGGAAAGAGATGGACTCTTTTGTGAGAAAATTTTCGGACCCACTAAGGATTGGGAATGTTTCTGTGGGAAATATAAAAGTATTCGCTACAAAGGTTTGGTGTGTGAACGTTGTGGTGTAGAGGTCACGCGCTCTAATGTTAGACGTGAGCGAATGGGTCACATAGAGTTAGTGACACCTGTTGCTCATATTTGGTACTCCAAGGGGACACCTAATTACATCGCACTATTATTAGATATTACTGCTCGAGACTTTGAGAAAGTGCTATATTTTAATTCTTATATTGTGATCGATCCAGGTTCTCTTCCGCTGTTAAAGAAACAGATCCTGACGGAGCAAGAGCACCGCAATTACCAAACTCGATACGGTGATATGTATCAGGCTGGAACAGGTGGCGAAGCGATAAGGGAGTTATTGAGAGGTCTAGATTTAGCAAAGCTAGTTGATGATCTTAAGCGTAAAATGCGTGAAGATACTGGCTCTAAAAAACTTAACACAATCGCCCGTTTACAGGTTGCAGAGACTTTTCTTAACAGTAAGAATCGTCCAGAATGGATGATTTTAAGCGTTCTACCCGTTATACCACCTGATTTAAGGCCTATGGTACAGCTAGATGGGGGCCGTTTTGCAACATCTGATCTAAATGATCTTTATCGTCGCGTTATCAATAGAAACAATCGTTTGAAGAGGCTGATGAAGCTAAATGCTCCTGAAATCATCATTAAGAATGAAAAGAGAATGCTTCAGGAAGCAGTAAATGCACTAATCGACAACGGTAGACGTGGTCGATTAGTCACTGGCTCAGGTAATCGTCCACTCAAGTCTTTGAACGATATGTTAAAGGGTAAACAGGGTCGCTTTAGACAAAATCTTTTGGGTAAAAGGGTTGATTACTCTGGTAGATCGGTAATTGTTGTAGGACCTAACTTGAAACTTCATGAATGTGGACTTCCACAGAAGATGGCGATTGAACTATTTAAGCCCTTCATCATGAATAAGCTAGTTGAGTATGGCTTTGCTCACAATATTAAATCTGCGAAGAAGTTAATCGAGCGTGAAGAGGCTACTGTCTGGAAAGTGCTTGAGGAAATCGTTCGTGATCACCCAATTTTGTTGAATAGAGCTCCAACCTTACACAGACTCGGAATTCAGGCTTTCGAACCTAAATTAGTCAAGGGTAATGCCATTCAGTTGCATCCATTGGTTTGTGGAGCATTCAACGCAGATTTTGATGGCGATCAGATGGCTATTCATATTCCCTTATTGCTCGAAGCACAAGTGGAAGCGAGAATTCTAATGCTGTCCAGCTACAATATTTTATCGGCTGCATCCGGTAGAGCTGTTGCATCACCTTCCCAGGATATGTCTATAGGTGCTTACTTTTTGACATATAAAAAGGATCCAAAGAATTTGATTATTGGATCTACAATAGAGCTTCCAGTTCTGTCTAAGAAAGGTGTTAGAGCTCCATCTATCGAATCTTTAACTATAGGTGGGCCGCAGTATTCAATTTTAGCTGCAGACGTGATTGATGAGGAGGGTAATACTTTACTCTCTAGGGGTGAGCACGTTGGTCAAGATGAGTTTAAGCTGTTAAAGAAAGCCAAAATCAAATCAGCAGAGATTTATGATATCAAGGTTTACAGTTCCCCTAGTGAGGCACTGGTTTCATTCGATAATGGAATGCATGATATACATGACACTATATTCGTTCGTAATCCGAGTGCAGTGGAAGATAGCGAGGTTGATGGTAGGTATGTGGAAACGACCATCGGTAGATTAATTTTTAATGAAATTATTCCAGAGAAATTAGGCTTTCATAATGTCCACTTTGATAAGAAAAAGATCATGGGTTTGATTGAGCAGTGCTATGAGATTTGCGGGACGAATATGACCGGAAAGCTACTCGATGACGTTAAAGACATTGGTTTCAAATATGCAACCATATCGGGTCTGACTATTTCTTTGAGTGACCTTGAAACTCCACCTCGCAAACCATCTATTATCAATGCAGCTGAAGAAAGAGCGAAGAAAATTACAGAGAGATTTGATCGCAAAGAACTTAATCTTGAGGAACGTAAAAAGGCGGAAGTAGATCTTTGGATAAATGCAACTGAAGAGGTTACTGACGAAATGCTCAAGCACTACAAGCAAAAATGGGATAAAGGCGAATTCAATCCGATTTATACAATGGCTATTTCTGGAGCTAGGGGTAATGTTCAGCAGATGAAGCAGTTAGCCGGTATGCGCGGTTTAATGTCGAATCCGCATGGTGATATTATGCACGTTCCGATTAAAGCCTCGTTTAGAGAGGGATTAACAATGACCGATTACTTCATCTCTACCTACGGAGCTAGAAAAGGTCTTGTGGATACTGCTTTGCGTACGGCTGACTCGGGTTATTTAACTCGAAGATTAGTTGATGTTGCCCAAGACGTTATCGTTTCCATGGAAGACTGTGGAACTAACGAAGGGTTATTAGTAAGACCATTGCGTGACCGTCGTTCACCCAACAATATGATCGTTGACGAAATATTAATTCCAATTGAGGAAAGGATATACGGTAGGACCTTACTGAGGGATGTAATCCATCCGGAATCTGGAGAAGTTTTATTCGAAGCTGGTGTCGCAGTGGATAGAAGCATTGCGCGTAAAATTGGCAAGGCAGCTTGTGCAGTGAAAGTTAAGGGGCTAAAACCAGGTGCCTACACGGATGAATGTGTCGTTGATATTGCTGACAGTAGAATCATTTGTGGACCTGATAAATTAGTGACTCCTCAGCTCATTAGTCAGTTGAAGTCTAGTTCTATCGAGGAAATTCGTGTGTATCCAAGTGTTGCAATCAGATCACCATTAACCTGTAAGGTGCAATGGGGTGTTTGTCGTAAGTGTTACTCGATTGATCTTTCTCTAAGTCAAGAGGTTTCGCTCGGGACTGCAGTTGGTGTTATTGCTGCGCAGTCAATTGGAGAGCCAGGAACTCAGTTAACAATGAGAACCTTCCACACTGGTGGTGTCGCTGAAGCTGCGAGAGTTGTAGTTAAGGCAAAATCAGCAGGAAAGGTATCATTCAAAGATCTTCGTTACGAAAATAAAATTGAGAGAACAAGATTTCAGATAGATACGGGTAACGATGCCAGTGAAAATGATTCTTTTGAGCAGGATGTGAAGAAGATTGTCACGGGTGGAGTTATGACAATTATCGATGATAATCGTCGGAAAAGTGACTACACTTTGCCTCAGGGGTCTGTGCTTAAAGTAGAGGAAGGCGATACGGTAAGTCTGGGTAGTGTTTTGGTTGAGTACAATCCAAACAAGTATATCAGTTCGTTCACTGGGCGAGTTAAATACCATGATATCGAACAGAAGGATGGAGTAGTCGTTTCCAGTACTGGAAGCGTAGATATCCTAGATGAGAGCAATGGAGTACTTGATCATTACAGTATTCCGCAGGGAGCTACTCTAGTAATCGAAGATGGTGATCAGATTGGTGCTGGTGATAGTTTGTATGTTTTCGAGACAGAGAAGACTATTGCAATTGCCTCCTCCCATGGTTTTGCTGAGTTCAGAGATATCAAGATCAAGAACCAGAGAGTAATAAGTGAAAATGGAATGGTTTTCATCGCAAGTTCGGAGCATCAGGATCGTACTTTAGAGGCACCAAAGGGTGTGAAGTCTTCAGCTACTAAACCAGTTGGTTTGCCAACCGATTTAGGTGTAGTTTTGAAGGCTAAGAGTGGTGATCAGGTTAAAGCCGGTGATGAACTCGTTACGATACTAGCTGAATATGATGGTGAGGCTAAGTTTTCTGGGCGAAAAAACCTAAGCTTGATTGAAAGAAAGTCCCACGAATACTACATGAGCGGTTCGATGGATGTGATGATAGATGAGGAAAAGCAAGAGATTCAATTCATGGCAGAGGCCAGTGGAATCGTCAAAATTATTTCCTACAGATCTGCCAGTAACAAAACTGTCGATAGACGTCGTGTTTTAATAAAAGATGAAAGGGAATATGTAATTCCAGAAGGAGCTCAATTAAATTTTGACAATGTCATGCTGAACTCTGGCGATACGGTTGAGAAGGGCATGAAGTTAACTGGACCAATTCCTTTTATATCTGAAATTGATGGAACGGTAACTATTAAAGATCATTATGAGAGAAGAACTGTACTTCTCGACGATGACTTAAAGCCTGAAGAGATTAAAGGTGCTGTACTAATGGAAGATGCTCTGGGCGAAGAGTCAGCGATTTTAGTAAAGGCAGGAACTGAAATTGATTCAGATGTTGCGGGAATCCTATACGAAGCTCGCGAGAAGGTTGGTCAGATTGAGATTACAGCATTGAGTGAGTCCAAGAAAATAGTTGTCACTAATGATGAGACATCTCGAGACTATATCTTGCCCAAAGGAGCAGAAATTCTTGTTGATGAAGACCAAGAGATTACTGCAGGAACCAAATTGATTCATTCTTTTAGCCCTATTATTGCTGATATTGATGGTAAGGTTAATTACATCACCAGATATAATAAGCGTACCGGTGAGGAAATGGTACAGACCATTCTGATCTATTCTGGTAAAGACTATTTTCTGTCTACAGGGCTAGGTCTTTGTGTTAAAAATGGTCAGCGAGTTGAGAAAGGTGATGCAATCACTGATCCATTTGAATATTCGGTTTATGAACGAACCGATGATGGCATTCGATTTACGAGAGAAGAGATCAACGAGAAGAAATATGGTGTCACCGAGGATATGGAGATTCTGGTCAGAGAAGGTGAAGTTAAGAAGGGTGATAAATTAGCCCGCTTAGTCACTGAAGCTGATGGAACAGTTAAGTTAGTCCATGCATTGACGAAGACAGGTAAGGTAAGATCAGTTATTGATCAACTGTTAGTCCAAGTCGGAGAAGTTCATACCATTCCAGATGGAGCTGAGGTTTATATCAAGGAAAATCAGGAGTTGAAGCCTGGAGATATCATAGCTAAGTGGAGTGGTGGTAGCAAGAAAACTACGGATATTGTGCAGGGTCTTCCACGAGTCAATTCGTTATTTGAGGTTCGACGTCCAAAAGTAGAAGCTTTGGTTGCAAGTAGAAGAGGTATTATCCATATTCGAGGGAATCACATAGTCATAGAGAATGAGAAAGATAGTGAGAAGCAAGTTGTTACGGGCTCTCTTGAAGATCTCATTGTTTTAGATGGTGAGTACGTTGAGGAAGGTGATCGCATTACTGAGGGTGATGTTGATGTAAGAGAATTATCCGAGAAGATGGGTATTTTCGAAGCGCAAAAGTATCTTCTAGATGAGATTCAGTACGTCTATCGTACGCAGGGTGTGACGATTAATGATAAGCATGTGGAAACGATTCTTCGTCGAATGGTTTCGAAAGTGAGAATAACTGCAAGTGGTGATTCACCATTTTTAGCTGGGGAAATCATAAATGCTTTTGAATTCCGAAAAACTAATGAGTCTTTAGTGGCTCAGAATTTTCAGCCTGCAACTGCTGTAAGTGTGATTCAGGGTATTTCGAAGGCTAGCTTAACTACTGATAGTTTCTTATCAGCAGCCTCTTTCCAAGAGACCACTAAAGTGCTAACTAATGCTGCGATTCGCAGTAAAATAGATAACCTTACAGGTCTTAAGGAAAATATCATAATGGGTAATTTAATTCCTGCTGGAACTGGTTTTGATCGAAATCTTAAATATGATTTTGATGACAAAGAAACCTTGATTCAGACGGGCACCATTAACGAGGAACTCGAGGGCAACTTCGAAGTATCCATAGACGATGCAATGGGTTCGGATATCTTGGCTAATGCTCTGCGTAATAGCGTTGATGACGATTCGGAGTCTGAATCAGAATCAGATATTTAGTTAAATAATTGAATATTCTACAGGAAGCTTCAGCTCATATGAGCTGAAGCTTCCTGTAGAATATTCAATTATTTAACTAAATATCTGATTCTGATTCAGACTCCGAATCGTCATCAACGCTATTACGCAGAGCATTAGCCAAGATATCCGAACCCATTGCATCGTCTATGGATACTTCGAAGTTGCCCTCGAGTTCCTCGTTAATGGTGCCCGTCTGAATCAAGGTTTCTTTGTCATCAAAATCATATTTAAGATTTCGATCAAAACCAGTTCCAGCAGGAATTAAATTACCCATTATGATATTTTCCTTAAGACCTGTAAGGTTATCTATTTTACTGCGAATCGCAGCATTAGTTAGCACTTTAGTGGTCTCTTGGAAAGAGGCTGCTGATAAGAAACTATCAGTAGTTAAGCTAGCCTTCGAAATACCCTGAATCACACTTACAGCAGTTGCAGGCTGAAAATTCTGAGCCACTAAAGACTCATTAGTTTTTCGGAATTCAAAAGCATTTATGATTTCCCCAGCTAAAAATGGTGAATCACCACTTGCAGTTATTCTCACTTTCGAAACCATTCGACGAAGAATCGTTTCCACATGCTTATCATTAATCGTCACACCCTGCGTACGATAGACGTACTGAATCTCATCTAGAAGATACTTTTGCGCTTCGAAAATACCCATCTTCTCGGATAATTCTCTTACATCAACATCACCCTCAGTAATGCGATCACCTTCCTCAACGTACTCACCATCTAAAACAATGAGATCTTCAAGAGAGCCCGTAACAACTTGCTTCTCACTATCTTTCTCATTCTCTATGACTATGTGATTCCCTCGAATATGGATAATACCTCTTCTACTTGCAACCAAAGCTTCTACTTTTGGACGTCGAACCTCAAATAACGAATTGACTCGTGGAAGACCCTGCACAATATCCGTAGTTTTCTTGCTACCACCACTCCACTTAGCTATGATATCTCCAGGCTTCAACTCCTGATTTTCCTTGATATAAACCTCAGCTCCATCTGGAATGGTATGAACTTCTCCGACTTGGACTAACAGTTGATCAATAACTGATCTTACCTTACCTGTCTTCGTCAATGCATGGACTAACTTAACTGTTCCATCAGCTTCAGTGACTAAGCGGGCTAATTTATCACCCTTCTTAACTTCACCTTCTCTGACCAGAATCTCCATATCCTCGGTGACACCATATTTCTTCTCGTTGATCTCTTCTCTCGTAAATCGAATGCCATCATCGGTTCGTTCATAAACCGAATATTCAAATGGATCAGTGATTGCATCACCTTTCTCAACTCGCTGACCATTTTTAACACAAAGACCTAGCCCTGTAGACAGAAAATAGTCTTTACCAGAATAGATCAGAATGGTCTGTACCATTTCCTCACCGGTACGCTTATTATATCTGGTGATGTAATTAACCTTACCATCAATATCAGCAATAATAGGGCTAAAAGAATGAATCAATTTGGTTCCTGCAGTAATCTCTTGGTCTTCATCAACAAGAATTTCTGCTCCTTTGGGCAAGATATAGTCTCGAGATGTCTCATCATTAGTGACAACTATTTTCTTGGACTCACTCAATGCTGTAATCTCAATCTGACCAACCTTCTCGCGAGCTTCGTATAGGATTCCCGCAACATCTGAATCAATTTCAGTTCCTGCCTTTACTAAAATCGCTGACTCTTCGCCCAGAGCATCTTCCATTAGTACAGCACCTTTAATCTCTTCAGGCTTTAAGTCATCGTCGAGAAGTACAGTTCTTCTCTCATAATGATCTTTAATAGTTACCGTTCCATCAATTTCAGATATAAAAGGAATTGGTCCAGTTAACTTCATGCCCTTCTCAACCGTATCGCCAGAGTTCAGCATGACATTGTCAAAATTTAATTGAGCTCCTTCTGGAATTACATATTCCCTTTCATCTTTTATTAAAACACGACGTCTATCGACAGTTTTGTTACTGGCAGATCTGTAGGAAATAATTTTGACGATTCCACTGGCCTCTGCCATGAATTGAATCTCTTGCTTTTCCTCATCTATCATCACATCCATCGAACCGCTCATGTAGTATTCGTGGGACTTTCTTTCAATCAAGCTTAGGTTTTTTCGCCCAGAAAACTTAGCCTCACCATCATATTCAGCTAGTATCGTAACGAGTTCATCACCGGCTTTAACCTGATCACCACTCTTAGCCTTCAAAACTACACCTAAATCGGTTGGCAAACCAACTGGTTTAGTAGCTGAAGACTTCACACCCTTTGGTGCCTCTAAAGTACGATCCTGATGCTCCGAACTTGCGATGAAAACCATTCCATTTTCACTTATTACTCTCTGGTTCTTGATCTTGATATCTCTGAACTCAGCAAAACCATGGGAGGAGGCAATTGCAATAGTCTTCTCTGTCTCGAAAACATACAAACTATCACCAGCACCAATCTGATCACCATCTTCGATTACTAGAGTAGCTCCCTGCGGAATACTGTAATGATCAAGTACTCCATTGCTCTCATCTAGGATATCTACGCTTCCAGTACTGGAAACGACTACTCCATCCTTCTGTTCGATATCATGGTATTTAACTCGCCCAGTGAACGAACTGATATACTTGTTTGGATTGTACTCAACCAAAACACTACCCAGACTTACCGTATCGCCTTCCTCTACTTTAAGCACAGACCCCTGAGGCAAAGTGTAGTCACTTTTCCGACGATTATCATCGATAATTGTCATAACTCCACCCGTGACAATCTTCTTCACATCCTGCTCAAAAGAATCATTTTCACTGGCATCGTTACCCGTATCTATCTGAAATCTTGTTCTCTCAATTTTATTTTCGTAACGAAGATCTTTGAATGATACCTTTCCTGCTGATTTTGCCTTAACTACAACTCTCGCAGCTTCAGCGACACCACCAGTGTGGAAGGTTCTCATTGTTAACTGAGTTCCTGGCTCTCCAATTGACTGCGCAGCAATAACACCAACTGCAGTCCCGAGCGAAACCTCTTGACTTAGAGAAAGATCAATCGAGTAACACTTACGACAAACACCCCATTGCACCTTACAGGTTAATGGTGATCTGATTGCAACACTTGGATACACACGAATTTCCTCGATAGAACTAGACTTCAACTGACTAATGAGCTGAGGAGTCACTAATTTATCAGGTCCACAAATGATTCTACTGTCAGCAATATCAACGACACATTCATCCGTGTAGGCACCTGGTTTTAGCCCCTTAACTTTCACTGCACAAGCTGCCTTGCCAATTTTACGCGCAATGCTTCTATCCACTGCGACACCAGCTTCGAATAAAACTTCTCCAGATTCCGGATGGATTACATCCCTCAGTAAGGTCCTACCGTATATCCTTTCCTCAATTGGAATTAATATTTCGTCAACGATCATATTGTTGGGTGAACGACGGTCACGCAATGGTCTTACTAATAACCCTTCGTTAGTTCCACAGTCTTCCATGGAAACGATAACGTCTTGGGCAACATCAACTAATCTTCGAGTTAAATAACCCGAGTCAGCCGTACGCAAAGCAGTATCCACAAGACCTTTTCTAGCTCCGTAGGTAGAGATGAAGTAATCGGTCATTGTTAATCCCTCTCTAAACGAGGCTTTAATCGGAACGTGCATAATATCACCATGCGGATTCGACATTAAACCGCGCATACCGGCTAACTGCTTCATCTGCTGAACATTACCCCTAGCTCCAGAAATAGCCATTGTATAAATCGGATTGAATTCGCCTTTATCCCATTTTTGCTTGTAGTGCTTGAGCATTTCGTCAGTAACCTCTTCAGTTGCATTTATCCAAAGATCTACTTCCGCCTTTTTACGTTCCTCAAGATTAAGTTCTTTGCGATCAAATCTCTCTGTAATTTTCTTCGCTCTTTCTTCAGCTGCATTGATAATAGATGGTTTGCGAGGTGGAGTTTCAAGGTCACTCAAAGAAATAGTCAGACCCGATATGGTTGCATATTTGAAACCAATGTCTTTAACGTCATCGAGTAGCTTTCCGGTCATATTCGTCCCGCAAATCTCATAGCACTGCTCAATCAAACCCATGATCTTTTTCTTATCAAAGTGGACATTATGAAAGCCTAATTTCTCTGGAATAATTTCATTAAAAATTAATCTACCGATGGTCGTTTCCACATACCTACCATCAACCTCGCTATCTTCCACTGCACTCGGATTACGAACGAATATAGTGTCATGTATATCATGCATTCCATTATCGAATGAAACCAGTGCCTCACTAGGGGAACTGTAAACCTTGATATCATAAATCTCTGCTGATTTGATTTTGGCTTTCTTTAACAGCTTAAACTCATCTTGACCAACGTGCTCACCCCTAGAGAGTAAAGTATTACCCTCCTCATCAATCACGTCTGCAGCTAAAATTGAATACTGCGGCCCACCTATAGTTAAAGATTCGATAGATGGAGCTCTAACACCTTTCTTAGACAGAACTGGAAGCTCTATTGTAGATCCAATAATCAAATTCTTTGGATCCTTTTTATATGTCAAAAAGTAAGCACCTATAGACATATCCTGGGAAGGTGATGCAACAGCTCTACCGGATGCAGCCGATAAAATATTGTAGCTGGACAGCATTAGAATTCTCGCTTCCACTTGTGCTTCGAGCAATAAGGGAATATGAATAGCCATCTGATCGCCATCAAAATCTGCGTTGAATGCTCCACAAACCAATGGATGCAACTGAATGGCATTACCCTTGACTAATTTAGGTTCGAAAGCCTGAATTCCGAGTCTGTGTAAGGTTGGAGCTCTATTCAACAAAATTGGGTGATCACGAACGATTTCCTCAAGCACTTTCCAGACAGTAGCCTCTTCACGCTCGATTAACTTCTTCGCAGATTTAATATTGTGAGCAAAGCCATACTCAACTAGCTTATTCATGATGAAGGGCTTAAATAGTTCAATCGCCATCTTCTGTGGAAGTCCACATTCATGAAGTTTCAAGTTAGGTCCTACAACAATTACCGATCTACCAGAGTAATCAACCCTTTTACCCAAAAGATTTTGTCTAAAGCGACCCTGTTTACCCTTTAACATATCGTTCAAAGACTTGAGTGGACGATTACCTGAGCCAGTGACTAATCGACCACGTCTACCGTTGTCGATTAGTGCATTTACTGCTTCCTGAAGCATTCTCTTTTCATTCTTAATGATGATTTCAGGAGCATTTAGCTTCATCAGCCTCTTCAAACGATTGTTTCTATTGATAACGCGACGATAAAGATCATTTAGATCAGATGTTGCAAAACGGCCCCCATCTAGCTGTACCATAGGCCTTAAATCAGGTGGTATAACGGGTAGAACGCTTAAAATCATCCATTCTGGACGATTCTTACTGTTAAGAAAAGTCTCTGCAACCTGTAAACGGGCGATTGTGTTAAGTTTTTTAGAGCCAGTATCTTCACGCATTTTACGCTTAAGATCATCAACTAGCTTTGCTAAATCTAGACCTCTCAATAACTCCCTTATCGCTTCGCCACCTGTTCCAGCCTGATACATATCACCGTATCGAGTTTGGTAATTGCGGTGCTCTTGCTCCGTCAGGATCTGTTTCTTTAACAGCGGAAGAGAACCTGGATCGATCACAATATAAGAATTAAAATATAGCACTTTCTCAAAGTCTCGAGCAGTAATATCTAATAATAGTGCGATGTAATTAGGTGTCCCCTTGGAGTACCAAATATGAGCAACAGGTGTCACTAACTCTATGTGACCCATTCGCTCACGTCTAACATTAGAGCGCGTGACCTCTACACCACAACGTTCACACACCAAACCTTTGTAGCGAATACTTTTATATTTCCCACAGAAACATTCCCAATCCTTAGTGGGTCCGAAAATTTTCTCACAAAAGAGTCCATCTCTTTCCGGACGGTGAGTTCGGTAATTAATTGTTTCTGGTTTTTTAACAACACCCTTAGACCATTGGCGGATAGTATCCGGGGATGCAATACTTATCTGAATAGACCGCAGTTCTTTCAAACCTTTCACTAGCAGGCCTCCTATTTTATGCGTCTTGGTTGA
>Ga0129352_10523656_pt1 | contig 12144 bp, 25 predicted proteins | sample CPBNA1_6_FD_105429 | JGI IMG/M metagenome (GOLD analysis project Ga0129352, IMG submission 105429) | Freshwater to marine salinity gradient microbial communities from Chesapeake Bay, USA - CPBay_Sum_27_0.2_RNA1 (Metagenome Metatranscriptome) | ecosystem: Environmental > Aquatic > Marine >... | reverse complement strand
CCGGGTTTTTTGTTATTAATTGTACAAAGAATTAGTCTTTTTTCTCTTCTTCAGAAGCTTCTTCATCTGAGCTTTCTGGAGCCGATTCATCAGCAGAGGTTTCAGGTGCTTCATCAGCAATAGCTTCTTCTGCTACTACTTCTTCAGCTACTACTTCGTCTGCTGCCGCTTCTACAGTTGCTTCTTCAGTTACAACTTCCTCAGTCGCTACTTCTTCGGCTACTACTTCAACAGTTTCTTCGTTCTTTGATGCAGCTTTAGATTTGCTTCCTCCACGACGTGATCTACGAGTAGATGACTTCTTCTTGTCAGCGTTAAACCCTTCAAAGAATTCGTTAAAATCCACCAACTCTATCATAGCCATTTCAGCATTATCACCGGCACGATTACCCGTTTTTAAAATTCGAGTATATCCACCCGGACGATTAGCTACTTTTTCACCTACCACAGAAAACAACTCAGTTACCGCTTGCTTGTCTCTTAGATAGGAAAATACAGTACGATAATTATGAGTAGAAGGATTCTTAGAACGTGTGATTAATGGCTCTACGAAAACACGAAGAGATTTAGCTTTTGCTACTGTTGTAACAATTCTCTTGTGTTTAATTAATGAAGATGCCATATTGGAAAGCATCGCAGCTCTGTGCGAAGACGTTCTTCCTAGATGATTTATTTTTTTTCCGTGTCTCATTTTCTTAGTCGTCGTTCAAATTATACTTGGAAACGTCCATTCCAAAATGTAAACCACGATCGCGAACAAACTCTTCTAATTCAGATAGAGACTTTTTACCAAAGTTTCTGAATTTCAAAAGGTCATCGATGTGGTAGTTTACTAACTCCCCAAGGGACTTAATTTCAGCAGCTTTCAAGCAATTGTAAGCACGTACTGAAAGATCTAAATCAGCCAAAGGAGTTTTTAAAATCTTTCTCATTTGCAAGAAGGACTCATCAACCTCTTCAACAACCTTGGATACCTTAGTCTCAGGCATTATATTTTCGTCGCTAAACAAAACGAAATGCTCAATTAAGATTTTAGCAGCTTCTTTCAACGCTTCTTCAGGGTGAATACTTCCATCTGAAGTAACTTCCATGATTAATTTTTCGAAGTCAGTCTTTTGTTCTACTCGATAATCTTCTGTATGGTAACGAACATTTTTGATGGGTGTGTAGATCGAATCTACCGCAATCATGCCGATTGGTGCATCTTTTTGTTTGTTTTCCTCCGCAGGCACATATCCACGACCTTTTGTGATTATTAGTTCAAGCTCAAGGCTTACAGTAGGATCCATGTTGCATATTACATGCTCTGGATTTAGGATTGAAAAATCGTTCGTATAACGACCGATATCACCTGCCAAGAATTTATCTTTTCCTTTGATAGAAATAAATAACTTCTCAGTATCTTCTGAAGCTGAATTAGCTTTGAAACGTACTTGCTTTAAATTCAAGACAATCTCGACCACATCTTCAACAACACCTTTGATGGTACTGAATTCGTGCTCAACACCTTGAATTTTAACACCGGAAATTGCATGACCTTCTAATGAGGATAACAATACACGGCGCATTGCATTACCGATCGTAACTCCATATCCTTTTTCTAGAGGAAAAAATTCGAAGACACCATGTGCTTCGTCGGACTTGGTCATTACAACCTTATTTGGTTTTTGAAATGGTATAACACCCATGTTGAAAATTATTTTATTACTTACTGTATAGTTCGACAATTAATTGCTCCTTGATATTCTCAGGAATATCTTCACGGTTTGGATAAGTTACAAACGTACCTGACATTTGAGAACCATTCCATTCAATCCAGTTGAAACGTGAAGTATTCACAGTAGCAGCAGGAGAAACTACTTCCAATGTTTTTGAGCGCTCACGCACACCAACAACATCTCCTGGACGTAATTGGTAACTTGGAATATTTACAACCTCACCGTTAACCGTAATGTGTCTATGCGACACCAATTGGCGCGCACTTCTACGAGTAGGTGCGATACCCATACGATAAACAGTATTATCTAAACGGCACTCCAAGAATTTCAACAAGTTCTCACCTGTGATACCTTTCTTAGCCGCTGCCTTTTTAAACGTATTACGGAACTGCTTTTCTAATACACCATAGATGTATTTAGCTTTTTGCTTTTCTGACAACTGAATAGCATATTCAGACTGCTTTGGACGACGACGGGAGTTACCGTGTTGCCCAGGACCGTAGTTTTTACGTTCTAATGCTTTATCTCTACCAAAGATTGCCTCACGGAATCTTCTAGAAACTTTGGATTTTGGACCAGTATATCTTGCCATTGAATTTTATTCTTAAAAATTAAACTCTTCTACGTTTAGGGGGACGACAACCATTATGTGGTAATGGAGTTATATCCATAATTGAATTCACTTCAATTCCAACCGTTTGAAGATTTCTTATAGCGCTATCGCGACCACTTCCAGGACCTTTTACAAAAACATCAACTTTTCTCAAACCAGCATCATAAGCAGTTTTTCCGCAATCCATAACCGCAACCTGAGCTGCATAAGGAGTATTCTTTTTAGAACCACGGAATCCCATCTTTCCTGAAGAGGACCAAGAAATCACTTGACCTTCCATGTTGGTGATAGAAATAATAATGTTGTTGAAGGTAGCATGGATATGAACCTGCCCCTGTGGATCAACTTTAACTTTTCTTTTGGATACTTTCTTTGAATTAGCCATCTTAATTACGCGCTATTATTTGGTTGCTTTCTTTTTACCAGCAACAGTTTTTCTCTTACCTTTTCTTGTACGTGCATTTGTACGGGTTTTCTGTCCACGAACTGGTAACCCCTTACGGTGACGTTGACCGCGGTAGCAACCGATGTCCATCAAACGCTTAATATTCAATTGCACCTCTGAGCGTAATTCACCCTCAGTTTTGATGTTATCTTGAATATAACCTCTGATCTTTCCTAACTCATCATCATCCCAGTCACTTACTTTTTTCTCTAAAGAAATTCCAGACTGATCCAAGATCTGAGCTGCTGTGCTACGTCCAATTCCATAGATGTAAGTTAAACCTATTACACCTCTTTTATTTTTTGGAATATCAATACCTGCTATTCTAGCCATAGTTTATCCTTGTCTTTGCTTAAATTTAGGGTTCTTCTTGTTGATTACATACACCTTTCCTTTGCGGCGTACAATCTTGCAGTCCTCACTGCGTTTCTTAACCGATGTTCTAACTTTCATTTCGATTTTACTTATACCTTAAGGTAATTCTTCCTCTTGTTAAGTCGTAAGGTGACATCTCTACTTGAACTTTATCCCCTGGTAGAATACGAATGTAGTGCATACGCATCTTCCCTGAAATAGTCGCAATAATTTCATGACCGTTCTTTAGCTTAACGCGAAACATCGCGTTAGAAAGAGCTTCTGAAATTACTCCGTCTTGTTTTATGGCATCTTGTTTCGACATATCAAAAGGGTTGCAAAATTAGCAATTTATTTTTTAAATATCAACTTGCGAATAGGCTCCTGTCATCCTACCCTTTAATTTTCCTCCTCCACTCATGAATCCATCATATTTCCTCATGAGTAAATAACTTTCAATCTGTTGTAACGTATCCAATACTACCCCTACCAAAATCAACAAACTTGTTCCGCCATAAAATTGGCTAAACTCCTGGTTTACATCCGCTTTTGCAGCGAAAACCGGTAATACAGCAACTAAAGAAATAAATACAGCTCCCGGAAGTGTAATCCTTGAAATTACCCCGTCGATAAAATTCGCCGTATATTTTCCTGGCTTTATACCTGGTATGAAACCATTATTTCTCTTCATTTCTTCGGCCATTTGAACTGGATTGAAGATAATCGCGGTGTAGAAATAAGTGAATACAATAATCATAAATACCAAAAATGCATTGTGCCAAAATCCGTATGGATTCATTAAGCTCATTAACCATCCTGGTGCATTTCCTTCAGTGTAAAAACTTCCGATTGTAGCAGGTAGGAAAAGTAATGCTTGTGCAAAAATGATTGGCATTACACCTGCCGCTAAAATCTTAATTGGTAAGAATTGACGTGCTCCGCCAAATTGTCTATTACCTACAACACGTTTTGCATAATTCACAGCTATCTTACGGGTACCTTGTGTCAGTAAGATTACTAATAAGACTACAAAGAACCATACTAACAGCTCAACTACAAAAAGGATCAATCCCCCTTTGTTAACGCGGAAGAAAAACTCAGCCACTAATGCAGCAGGGAGACGTGCTATGATACCGACCATGATTATTAAACTGATACCGTTACCTAAACCTCTATCTGTTATTCTCTCTCCCATCCACATGGTAAACATTGTACCCGCAGTCAATAAGAAAATATTCGTGATAAAGAACATAGATTTAGACATCAATCCTGGATCGAAGTTAAACAACAATGCTGCTTGGTTTCCTGGGCTACTTACAATGTTATTCAGATAAGCATATGCTTGTACCGAAGTAAATATAATCGTAAGAATACGTGTATATTGGTTAATCTTTCTTCTTCCTTCTTCTCCTTCTTTTTGCAAACGTTGAAAACTAGGAATCGCAATAGACACTAGTTGCATAAAGATAGAAGCTGAGATGTAAGGCATAATACCTAGAGCAAAAATTGCTCCACGAGCAAATGCACCACCAGCGAAAGTATTAATCAACCCTAAAATATTATTTTTAGTTTGATTTTGAAGACCTTCTAGCATTCCTGCATCAATTCCTGGAAGAATGATATAAGAACCCAAGCGGTAGATTACCAACAACATAAGCGTATAGGTGATACGCTTACGTAGTTCCTCAATGGCCCATATGTGTTTGAAGGTTTCGAGGAGTTTTTTCATAACTATTTAGAAATTTCTTGAGTAGATCCTCCCGCCTTTTCAATAGCAGCTTTAGCGGTTTCACTGAACTTGTGTGCATGAACTTCAAGACCTGATTTTAATTCACCACGTCCTAAAACTTTAAAACGATCAGATTTAGAAATCATGTTTTTCTTTAGAAGCACATCTCTGTCAATCTTCGTGATTTTCATCTCATCAGCTATTGCCTGAAGAATATCCAAATTAATTGCTGCATATTCCACTCGATTGATGTTTTTGAATCCACCTTTCGGAATACGTCTTTGCAATGGCATTTGACCTCCTTCAAAACCGATTTTTCGAGAATAACCAGTTCTTGACTGAGCACCTTTATGACCTTTAGTGGATGTTCCACCACGACCAGAACCCTGACCGCGACCTATCCTCTTACGGGTTTTTATAGATCCTTCAGCCGGTTTTAAATTACTTAAGTTCATTACGCGTTTTCTACTTTAATTAAATGTGAAACTGTACGAATCATACCTTCTAATTGAGGGTTTAATTCTAACTCACGACTCGCATTCATTTTGCGAAGTCCCAAAGCTTTCAATGTTGCTTTTTGATTCTTTGGGTAACCGATCCCACTTTTTACAAGTGTAACTTTAACTTTTCCCATTTCTCTTAACCATTAAAAACTTGTTTTAACTCAATTCCTCTAAGTTCAGCAATCGCGTAAGGATCTCTCATAGAAGTTAATGCTTTGAAAGTTGCCTTCACAACGTTGTGAGGGTTAGAAGAACCTTTAGATTTTGCTAATACGTCTGTTACACCTGCGCTTTCCAATACAGCACGCATCGCACCACCGGCGATAACTCCTGTACCATGAGAAGCTGGCTTTAACAATACGTGTCCTCCGCCATATTTACCAATTTGCTCGTGAGGCACTGTTCCATTAATAACAGGTACACGAATCAAATTTTTCTTTGCATCTTCAATTCCTTTATTGATTGCCTCAATAACTTCATTAGACTTACCAAGACCATGGCCTACAGTACCATTTCCGTCACCTACAACTACAATTGCAGTGAAACTAAATGTACGTCCACCTTTGGTAACTTTCGCTACACGGTTTATAGCCACAACCTTTTCGGTAAGTGTAATATCTCCTGGACGAATGCGTTGATTATTTCTCAAACTTGACATTTTGTTTTTCTTTAGAATACTAGGCCTCCCTCGCGTGCGCCGTCAGCCAAACTTTTAACACGACCGTGGTATAAATAACCTCCACGATCAAAAACAACTTGTTCGATACCAGCACCTTTTGCTAATTCAGCTATTTTCTTACCTACTAAACCTGCTTTAACAACTTTAGTATCTTTAACCTCAGCAATAGTAGCCTCACGAGATGAAGCAGAAACAAGAGTTACTCCTGAAACATCATCGATTAACTGTGCATAAATATCTTTATTACTGCGAAAAACACTCAAACGAGGTCTTTGTGCAGTACCAGTAACGGTACCTCTGATACGGTTACGGATTTTATTTCTTCTTGAAACTTTAGTCTTAGCCATGATAATACCTTACTAACCTGCAGACTTACCTGCTTTTTTACGTAAAACTTCACCGGCAAACTTGATACCTTTTCCTTTGTATGGCTCAGGCTTACGGAATGAACGAATCTTCGCAGCAACTTGTCCTAACAACTGTTTATCTGAGCTAGTCATAATAATAGTTGGATTTTGACCTTTCTGCATTATGGTTTCAACAGAGATTTCTTTTGGGATGTCGAACATGATTTTGTGAGAATATCCTACAACAAATTCAACTAAGTTTCCTTGATTAGAAACCTTGTAACCAACACCCACAAGCTCTTGAGTAACCTTGTGACCCTCGCTGACACCAACAATCATGTTGTTTAGCAAGGATCTATATAAACCATGAAGGCTTTTATCCTGCTTGCTGTCGCTTGGGCGATTTACTGACATCAAATTTTCTTCCAACTTCACTTCGAAATTTTCAGGAAGTGCCTGAGTCAGTTCTCCTTTTGGCCCTTTCACTGTCACCAAACCTGGTGCAATGGTCACATTCACTCCAGATGGAACTTGAATGGGGGCTTTTCCTACGCGTGACATTTTTTCTTCTTTTTATTTATTAATAAACATAACAAAGCACTTCACCACCTATACCTAACTGGCGTGCTTCTTTATCGGTCATTACACCCTTTGAAGTAGTCAATACTGCAATACCTAATCCGTTTAATACACGAGGAACGTTATCTTGACCTGTGTAACGTCTCAAACCAGGTGTGCTCACTCTCTTAAGGTTTGTGATAGCACTCTGGCGAGTAGTTGGATGATATTTCAAGGCGATTTTGATCAAACCTTGATTATTGTCTGTATCTTCAAACTTGTACTTTAATATGTACCCTTTCTCGTATAATACACGAGTAATTTCCTTTTTAAGATTGCTTGCAGGAATTTCAACCACACGGTGGTGAGCTTTCATCGCATTGCGCAATCTAGTTAAGTAATCTGCTATTGGATCTGTCATTTGAATCTATTTTACCAGCTTGATTTTGTTACTCCTGGGATTTTACCGTCGCTTGCTAATTGGCGGAATTGATTTCTGCACAATCCGAATACGCGGATATATCCTCTTGGTTTACCCGTAATTTTACAACGATTTCTCAATCTCACTGGAGATGCGTTGCGGGGAAGTTTCTGTAATTCATCATACTTACCCTCGGCTTTCAATTGGGCTCTCTTTTCAGCGTAGCGATCTACTAAGTATTCGCGTTTACGCTGTCTTGCCTTCATGCTTTCTTTTGCCATATTACTTTTTAATTCTTTTTAAATGGGAAGCCCAACAAACGTAACAACTCTAAACTCTCTTCGTCATTGTCAGCAGTCGTCACTACTGTAATGTCCATACCTGAAATTTTATTCACTTTATCGATATCAATTTCAGGGAAGATGATTTGTTCTGTGATACCCATAGTCCAGTTACCACGTCCATCAAAACCTTTAACGTCTAACCCTTGGAAGTCACGAATACGTGGCATAGCCACTGCAATCAAGCGATCTACAAATTCGTACATTCTTTCTTGGCGAAGGGTTACTTTACATCCAATAGGCATATTCTCTCTCAATTTGAAGTTTGAAATTGCCTTTTTAGACATTGTTGGAACAGCTTTTTGACCTGTAATCTTGGTCATTTCTTCCACAGCTGCATCAACTAATTTCTTATCATTTACTGCTGCACCAATACCTTGGTTCAACACAATTTTAGAGATTCTTGGAACCTGCATTGAGCTTTTGTAATTAAACTTAGCTTGCATTGCAGGTACTACCTCATCAAAATATTTTTTTCTTAATCTAGGTGTGTAGCTCATGGTTATTTGATAATTTCACCGGTTTTCTTGGCAACTCTTGCAAGTTTACCATTTTCATCTTCTTTACGTCCTACACGAGTCTTAGTACCACCCACAGTTAACATCAAATTTGAGATGTGAATTGGAGCTTCCATTTTCTCGATTGTACCGCTAGTATTTTGCGCAGTTGGCTTTTTGTGTTTAGATACCATATTTAAACCTTCCACGATAGCGCGATTCTTCTCAGGGTACACAACAAGTACACGACCACTTTTTCCGCGATCGTCACCTGACAAAACCGTCACGGTGTCACCCTTTTTTATATGTAATTTCTTTCTTGTCATCACTATTATAATACTTCTGGTGCTAAGGAAACAATTTTCATAAACTGCTTATCACGCAATTCACGTGCAACAGGGCCAAAGATACGAGTACCTCTTGGCTCACCGGCAGCATTTAGCAATACACAACTATTTTCATCGAAACGGATATAAGATCCATCAGGGCGACGCACTTCTTTCTTTACACGAACAACTACTGCTCGAGATACTGCACCCTTCTTAATGTTTCCACTTGGCATTGCTTGTTTTACACTGACAACGATTTTATCGCCAACGCTAGCATAACGACGTTTAGTTCCTCCTAAAACACGGATACATAGAACCTCTTTTGCTCCGCTGTTATCAGCCACTTTTAATCTACTTTCTGTTTGTATCATAATTACTTGGCTTTTTCAACTATTTCAACGAGTCTCCATCTTTTGTTTTTACTCATAGGACGGGTCTCCATAATTTTAACAATATCGTTTTCTCCGCACTCATTTTTTTCATCGTGAGCAGAGAATTTTTTGGTCTTCTTGAAGTACTTTCCGTATTTCGGATGTTTCACATTACGAACCACAGAAACCACAATGGTTTTATCCATTTTGGAACTTGTAACCGTACCAACGATTTCTTTTCTGGCGTTTCTTGTTGTTTCCATTAGTCTTCTTTACTTGCGTTTTCGTTATTTCTTAAAAATGCTTGATATTGAGCTTCTTTGCGACGAGCATTCAACTCTGTTAACAAGCGCGCAATGTCGCGACGAGTTTCACCCATCTTATGTGGCTGATCTATCGGAGAGATTGCATTTTGAAACTGCATTTTTTGGTAACGTGTGCGTTCTTCTTTGTAACGCTCAACCAGTTCCTTATTAGGCAGTTCTTTTATTTCTGAGTATTTCATATTAATCCGCTTCTACGTAATCGGGACGAACTGTAAATTTACACTGTACAGGGAGTTTTTGTGCTGCTAGACGCATTCCCTCTTTCGCAATTTCCATGGGAACTCCACCCACTTCAAACATGATAGTACCAGGCTTAACACGTGCAACCCAGTATTCTGGCGCACCCTTACCTTTACCCATACGTACTTCAGCAGGCTTCTTTGTTACAGGCTTGTCTGGGAAAATACGAATCCAAACTTGACCTTCCCTTTTTAAATAACGGGTAACAGCAATACGAGCCGCCTCAATTTGTCTCGCAGTAATCCAGTGTGGTTCCATGCACTTCAAACCGAAGCTTCCAAACTCGATTCTATGTCCACGCCCAGCGATGCCTTTAATTCGGCCTTTCTGCTGCTTTCTATATTTCGTTCTTCTTGGACTTAACATTTTCTATCAATTAGTTATTTCTGCGACGACGGTCTCTTCTACCACCGCGATTATTTCCACCAGACTTTTTATCAGACTCACCACTTGGAGAAAGATCTACTTTACCATAAATCTCACCACGGCAAATCCAAACTTTAATACCAATTTTTCCGTAAACCGTTTGTGCCTCTACTAAAGCATAATCGATGTTTGACCGCAATGTATGCAAAGGAGTACGTCCATCTTTATAAATTTCTGAACGTGCAATTTCTGCACCATTTAAACGACCACCAATTCGAATTTTGATTCCATCAGCACCCATTTTCATTGTGCTCTGCAATGCATTCTTAATTGCTCTTTTATAAGAGAAACGATTTTCAATTTGTTGAGCGATATTCTCACCAACTAGTTTAGCATCTAATTCAGGACGCTTAATCTCGTTGATATTTATTTGAACATCTTTACCGGTGATTTTCTTTATTTCCTCACGAATAGCGTCAACTTCTTGTCCACCTTTACCGATAACGATACCAGGACGAGCGGTATTGATGGTTAACGTAATACGCTTTAACGTACGCTCAATAACCACTTTAGAAATACCACCTTTTGGTAATCTTACTTTTAGATATTTACGGATTTTATCGTCCTCAACTAGTTTATCACCGTAGTCTGTCCCGCCATACCAGCTTGAATCCCAACCACGAATGATTCCTAAACGCAATCCTATAGGGTTAACTTTTTGTCCCATTTTTATGCTTCCTCCGAATTATTGATTTTACTATCGATGACGATGGTCACATGATTAGATCTTTTTCTCATTCTGTAACCGCGACCTTGAGGAGCTGTTCTCAAGCGCTTCATGGTGAAACCACCATCAACCATAATTGATTTAACATACAACTCGCTATCTTCGATACGAGCATCTGAATTAACATTACCCCAGTTTGCAATACCACTCTTAATTAACTTACTTAAATAAATCGCATAAGTTGGCTTTTGGTTCCACTGTAATATATTTAACGCCATCTCAACACGTTGGCCACGAACTTGGTCCGCTAGTAAACGCATTTTACGTGGAGATAAAGGACAATTTCTTAATATTGCTTTTGCTTCCATTTTAAATCTTATTTACCGTGACCTTTATATGTTCTTGTGGGTGCAAACTCACCTAGTTTATGTCCAACCATATTTTCAGTTACATAAACAGGAATAAACTTATTTCCATTGTGTACCGCAAAAGTATGACCAACAAAATCAGGAATAATCATTGATCTTCTCGACCAAGTTTTAATCACCGACTTTTTATTGGCTTCATTCATTGAATCCACTTTGCTCATCAACTTGATGTCTACAAACGGTCCTTTTTTAATCGATCTTGCCATTGTTATCTTTTACTTTTACTTGTTACGCTTAGATTTTCTTCTTTCAATAATTAAACGTGAAGAATGCTTGTTGGTAGAACGAGTCTTCTGTCCTTGAGAATAGATAAGATTCTTAGAACGAGGCTGCCCACCTTTGTTTCTTCCTTCACCACCACCCATCGGATGATCTACTGGGTTCATCGCAGAAGGACGAGTTCTAGGACGACGTCCTAACCAACGACTTCTACCTGCTTTACCCTTATTTTCTTGGCTGTGTTCGCTATTGCTTACAGAACCAATTGTTGCCATGCATGCACCTAATACGAATCTACTTTCACCTGAAGGTAATTTAATAGCTACGTATTTTCCTTCTTTTGCCATTAACTGAGCATAAGAACCAGCACTACGACACAATCTTCCGCCTTGACCTGGCTGCATTTCAATATTGTGAATCAAAGTACCTAATGGCATTTCCAACATTGGCATAGCATTTCCAATGTCTGGTGTTGAACCTGTGCCTTGCTGTACAGTTTGACCAACTTTAATTCCTGATGGAGCGATGATGTATCTCTTTTCTCCATTAGAAAATTCTATTAATGAAATAAAAGCGCTACGGTTTGGATCATATTCGATAGTCTTTACTTCACCATTGATACCTGCGTTATCACGCTTGAAATCAATAATTCTATAACGGCGCTTATGTCCACCACCAATGTAACGCATGGTGATTTTACCTTGGTTATTTCTACCACCTGACTTCTTGATTGGTTCTAACAATGACTTTTCAGGCTTGTCTGTAGTAATCTCCTCGAAAGTGTTCGCAACGCGAAAACGAGTTCCAGGTGTGATTGGTTTTAATCTTCTTACTGCCATACTTTAAACGTTTTCAAAAAAATCAATGTTAAACCCTTCTTTTAATGTAACGAAGGCCTTTTTATACTTCGCAGTATAACCGGAGATTTGGCCT
>Ga0129352_10007103_pt1 | contig 12282 bp, 2 predicted proteins | sample CPBNA1_6_FD_105429 | JGI IMG/M metagenome (GOLD analysis project Ga0129352, IMG submission 105429) | Freshwater to marine salinity gradient microbial communities from Chesapeake Bay, USA - CPBay_Sum_27_0.2_RNA1 (Metagenome Metatranscriptome) | ecosystem: Environmental > Aquatic > Marine >... | reverse complement strand
TAAAGAAATTTAAAATGCAAATATTTTACAGATGGGGAGAATGGATATTTACAAGCGAATCGTTAGATGAAGGTTGGGACGGTACTTCACCAGAGGGAGAACAAGTTCCATCAGCAATATATTTATATGTTGTTGAAGCGGAAAATATTTATGGTGAAGAATACAGATATACAGGATATGTAAAACTCATCAGATAATTTTCATTATATTTTCATTGATTGTTAATAACTTGTTAATAAAGTGCTATATTTGTTCACTTTTTCAAAAAAATATGATTATGAAGCGAATTTTATTATTGTTATCTTTTTTGACTTTAGGACTATTTTCTAACGCTCAAAATATTGATAGTGTTGTAACTACTTCTCCAATTCTTTGTAATGGAGGAACGGGAAATATAACTGTATACACTGATGCTATTGGTCCAAGTAATATTTTTTATGATTTATTGTATCTAAATTCATCTGGAAATTGGCAATCATATACCAGTCCTACTTTTTTATTTCAAAGCCCAAGTAGTTTTTCAATTAATAATTTACCTGGTTTAATGTATAGAGTAAGGACTATTGACCCTACAACTAATAATATTATTGATTCTGCTGATCATATTGTGGTCGATCCACCATTATTATTTCTTGATCCTGTCAATGGTACTTCATCATCCTCAACTTCATGTTTTAATGGTAGTGATGGTACTGCAACAATTAATATTATGGGAGGAACTGCTCCTTATTCCTATTTATGGTCAAATGGACAAACAACTCAAACAGCAAATGGATTATCCGCAGGATCATACAGTTGTTCAGTAACAGATTTCAATGGATGTGTTTTTACTGGAAACCCAATTTCTGTAACTGTTTCACAACCTAATTCACCTGTAAATCCTTCGCTTTTTACTTCAATAACTAATGTTGGATGTTATGGTGATTCTACTGGAACAATTAGTTTAACAACTAGTGGAGGAACTTCTCCATATTTTTATTCATGGGAAACTGGTGATACTACTTCTACAGTTAGTGGATTATCTGCTGGAACATATTCTGTACTAGTAACTGATGCTAATGGATGTTCTCAAGGTTCATTTTCATCACTTCCTGATAGTAATTTTTATAATGTTACGCAGCCACTTTTCCCAATTTCAGTTTCAAGTTCGTCATCAAATGTAAGTTGTTTAGGTGGGGCTGACGGAAATATTATTTTATCAACAAGTGGAGGGACTAGTGGTTATACATACGCTTGGTCCACTGGTCAATCTACTTCATCAATTAACAATATATCAGCAGGTACTTATACTTTCATAATTACAGATGCAAATTCTTGTACTTATCAAGATAGTATTATAATTACTGAGCCTAGTTCTGCAATTACTAGTACAACAAGTTCAACAGATGTTTCATGTTTTGGTTATAATGATGGATCTTTTAGTGTAACTGTAAATGGAGGACTTGCACCATATTCATATTTATGGTCTAATGGATCTACTTCATCATCAAGTAATCTTGTTTCACCAAATACATATACAGTTACTATCACTGATGCTTTTGGATGTACGCATAATGATACAGTTACTGTTGGAGAACCAAATCAAATAACAGTTTCTTTTTTATTAGATAGTATTAGTTGTCCATCTGGAGATGATGGAGTTTTAATGGCTGAAGGAATTGGTGGAGTTACCCCTTATAATTACACCTGGTCAACTTCTAATCCAAATGGTATTACAATACAAAATGATTCAACCATAGAACAAGTTTCAGCAGGAACATATACTGTTGTAATTGATGATAATAATTCATGTAGTGAAACTTTTTCTCAAGTTGTAATTGATCCTGACCCGATATCAATTACTGGTCAAGTAGTAAATGTAGCTTGTTATGGTGAAAACTCTGGATCAATATCTACAAACATAATAGGTGCTACACCGCCATATTCATTTCAATGGTTACCAGATAGTCAAACTACTTCTTTTATTTCATCTGTTACAGCTGGAACCTACACAGTAAATGTAAATGATGCTAATGATTGTTATTCAACTTTTGGATCTGCTTCAGCAACTTTTAATGTTTTACAACCTGCTCTTCCTCTTCAAGTTACTATAGATACAAACCATGTGATATGTTATGGTCAATCCAATGGATCAGCTACTGCATTTCCATCAGGGGGTGTCGGACCGTATACTTATCTGTGGTCAACTTCAGAAACGACTCAAACAATTAATAATCTAAGTGCAGGTTCATATTCTGTTGTTGTAGAGGACGCTAATTTTTGCCAACATACTGTATATTTTGACATAGTTGAGCCAGATGATTTAATACTATCAACAACATTAGTCAATCCAACATGTCATGGATATACTAATGGAACAGCATTAGTTACTCCAACTGGAGGTAATGGAATTTATTCATACTTATGGACAAATGGTCATACTGGTCAATCCATTACAGGTCTGGGAGCTGGTACAATTGGGGTAACAGTAACTGATGGAACAAATTTATGTTCAGCTTCAACAACGATACAAGTTAGTCAACCAAATCCAATTGTTGTTTCTGTAACTACAACAGATAACCTATGTTTTGGTGGTTCAACTGGAACAGCAAATACTCAAGTCACAGACCCTTTTGTTCCATTCACCTATTTATGGTCAACAGGAGATTCTACACCGAATATTGCTAATTTAATTGCTGGAACTTATTCTTTGTCTGTAATGAATTCTAATGGTTGTATTCAAACAGATTTTTATGTTAACGGAAGTACAAATACATTTAATTCTTTTGATATTAATGATCCTTCAGCTATTTCAATAACATCAGTTGTAACAAATATTACTGCTAATGGGGCTAATGATGGTTCAATTTCTGTTAGTGCATTTGGAGGAACTTCTCCTTATTCATATAACTGGTCTGGTCCAAATGGTTTTTCAAGTTCTCTTTCTTCAATTAACAGTTTAGTTCCTGGTTTTTATAATCTGACTGTAACTGATGTATATGGTTGTACTTATGATGAACAATTTACCATAAATGAACCGAATTGTAATATTATTATTGATACTACATACTACCCTCCACTTTGTCATGACGATAATGCACAGGAGTTGACGTGGTTAAATTCTGGTGGAGTTGGTCCATATACTAGCGAGTTAGTTGATGATAATGGTAGTGTTTGGTATGGACCTAATAGTGGTCTAAATCCAGTAACTTTATTAAATACCTTACCACCTGGTCTTTATAATTTAAATGTCGAAGACTTAAGTGGTTGTTTTGCAACAATTAACATTCCAGTAATTAATCCTGACTCCTTATCTATAGAATTTGTTACCAATGATGTTTTATGCTTTGGAGATAATAATGGATCTATTTCTGCTATAGCAAGTGGTGGAACACCATTATCTAATGGGTCATATAATTATTTATGGTCTCCAAATAATCAATCATCTTATAATATATCTAATTTAATTGCAGGCACCTATTCTGTAGTTGTTACTGATGCAAACAATTGTCAGATTGGATCATCCTACACATTAAATGAGCCTGATCAAATGATTGTAGACAGTATTACTTCAACTCTAATATCATGTAATCCAGGCACTGATGGTTCTGCCTCTATTTATTTAAGTGGTGGAGTTTTACCATATTCTTATAATTGGATAATACCAAATAGTGGCATTCCTCAAACTACACAAACAGCTTCACAACTATCTGTGTCTGGTATTTATTCTGTAGACGTAGTTGACAGTAATGGATGTTTTATTTCAGATAATATATTTGTAAATTATGCTCCTGGAATTACTTTAAATGATTCAGTAATTCAGCCATCATGCTATAATGATACCAATGGAATTATATATGCAAATGTTTCAGGTGGATCTTCGCCTTATACATACACTTGGTCAATGAATGGTGTTTCAGGTCAATACGGAACATCTAACTCATTTATTGCAAACTTATCTCCAGCTACTTACAGTGTCATTGTTGAAGATGCATTTGGATGTGTAGAGCAATTTACTACTCAAATAATAAATCCTTCGCTTCTTTCTATTTCAACTACTGTAATTAATGTGTCTTTAAATGGTGCAAATAATGGATCAATAAATACATTTGTTTCTGGAGGTACAGGACCAGGAACATATTCATATTTTTGGAATGGCCCAAATGGATTTACTTCCACCTTAGCAAATATTTCTTCTTTACATGCAGGAACCTATACATTAAATGTTATTGATGGAAATGGATGTTCATCAACTTTTGTTGAGGCTGTAAACGAACCTGCTTGTAATGTAAATTTTGACCCTACAATTACATTTGTGACTCAACCTTCATGTTTTGGTCAAACTGGTCAAATTACATGGATGGCAAATGGAGGAGGCCAAGTTTTAAATCCAACTACAATAACAAATAATACAAATAATTCAGTATTATTTAGTCAATCAACTTTACCTAATCAAATATATAATCAATCATTATCTGATGGTAATTATAGTCTATATGTTCAGGATGAGTATGGTTGTTCTGATATTTTGAATTTTACAATTCAATCTCCAAATCTACTTTCAGCTAATGTTGTAACTGATTCGGTTAGTTGTTATGGTGGAAATGATGGTTCAATGCTTCTGCAAGGAATTGGAGGAACTCCACCGTACTTCCCAAATTATGGAACAAATCCAAATACTGGAACACCTATAAATGAAAATCAACTTTCTGAAGGAACTTATATTGTTTCATTAACTGATAATAATGGTTGTTTATCTAGTCCATTAACTTTTAGTGTAGATATATTTGAACCTAACCAAATTATTGTTAATTATTCAACTAACGAGGTAACATGTTTTGGAGCCTCTGACGGTGAAATAAGTTTATCTATTTCTGGAGGAACTTCACCATATAATTATACATGGCAAGGAAGTTTACTTGGAATTTCAACTCCAATTGTTAGCAATTTATCAGCTAATACGTATTTCGTTGAAGTTACTGATATAAATGGATGTGTTTCAGACCCTACTATCACAGCAATTACAGTTCCAGGTCCAAATTCAAATTTATCTGTTTCAATTAATCCAACTAACGCATCTTGTTTTGGTTTTTCAGATGGTTCAGCTCAAGCATTTCCAACTGGAGGAACTGCACCATACTCATATGAATGGAGTAATGGAGAAACAACTCAAACTATTTCAGGGCTTTCAAGTGGTTCATATACGTGTATCGTAACAGATGCAAATGGATGTGTAAATTATGCAATAACTAATGTAGGAGAGCCTAATGAAATTAATGTTAATCTTTCTACTTCAAATATTTCATGCTATGGCTTAATTGATGGGTCTGCTGTAGTAAATCCAAGTGGAGGAACAGGAACAGGTTTTGGTGTGTTATGGAATATTGTGAATCCAAATACTGGTCAACTGTATAATAGTCTTAATGTTTCTAATATAAATGTTGGTGTATATAATGTTACAGTGAATGATTTTTCACTTCCTGGATGTGATGTGACAAAAACTTTTTTTATTTCTCAACCTGACTTACTGCAGATTTCAACAAATATTGAGCAAATTGTAACTTGTGATCAAGGTTCAGATGGTTCAGTAAGTGTTAATGTTATTGGAGGTAGACAACCATATACTTATAATTGGTCTAGTAGTTCAAATAATAGTATTGGCACAACCAGCTTAATTTCTAATTTAAGTTCTGATATGTATTACATTGATGTAATTGATAGTAGTGGTTGCAGTATAAGTGATAGTATCTTTTTAAATTCAAATAATCCAATTGATCCAAACCTTACTTTTGATGATGTAAGTTGTTATGGAGGTAATGATGGAATAGCATATTCTAATCCAACTGGCGGAACTGCTCCATATACATTTGTTTGGTCATTTACAGGTTCTACTTCTTCAAGTAGTTCTGGACTTAATGCAACAACAAGTTATTCAGTTCAAATTACTGATGCAAATAATTGTCCAACGATTAGTACTATTTTTACTGTTAATCAGCCAGACAGTATTTCAATGTTTGTTTCAGTTGACAGTGTATCATGTTATTTAGGAACAGATGGTGTATTAACTATCGATAGTATATTTGGAGGCGTTGGTCCTTATAATTATTTATGGTCAAATGGACAATCTGATACCTTAATTGATAATTTATTAGCTGGTTCATATACATGCGTTGTGACTGATGCTATAGGTTGTGTTGATAGTTCAAATACATTTATTGTTGGTGAACCTAATCAACTAACAGCAAGTATCTCAATTACTTCTAACTATAATGGAGTTAACTTAAGCTGTTATGGTGATTCAACTGGTGAACTTTCAGGATTTGGAATTGGTGGAAATGGAAATTATAATTATTTATGGTCAAATGGTCAAGTTACTCAAAATATTGATAGTTTACCTGCAGGGACTTATGCACTGAATGTAAGTGACTACAAGGGATGTACAGCTAATGATATAGTGACATTAACAAACCCTGATTCAATAAGCTTTAATTTTTCATTATCAAATTATAATGGAAATAATATTTCTTGTTATGGATTTAATGATGGAATGGTTGATGCATCTATTTCTAGCAGTGTTGCTATTGATTTTTCAACTATAGTTTGGACAGATTCTAATGGTAATTTATTATCCAATTTGAATATTAATAATGATACTTCATTAATTAATGTAATTGCGGGTAATTACTCTATTAGTGTTAATGACATAAATGGGTGTTTTGCCTCTTCAAATATTAGTTTAAGCGAACCAGATTTATTAACTAATAATTACTCAACAGATAGTATTACTTGCTTTGGTGGAAATGATGGAGTTGCCTATGCTAATCCTGTAGGTGGAACTGCTCCTTATCAAATTTCATGGTCAACAGGTTCTACAAATGACACTATTTCAGGACTAAATGGATTTACTCAATATTTTGTTCAAATTTCTGATACTAATAACTGTCCAATGGTACTTGACACAGTGGTAATACCTCAGCCAGATAGTATTTTTGTTACTTCAATAATCACTTCTCCAACATGTTATGGTATTAATGATGGACAAATCATTTTAAATAGTGTAAGTGGAGGAAATGGCCCATACACATATTTATGGAATGATTCATCTGCATCCACTGGAACTATTCTTGCAAATATTAACTCTGGTGAATATATATGTACAATCACTGATGCTTTTGGATGCTCTGAAGATAAACTTTTCTTAGTAGACACAGTATTTGCAATTGATGTAAACGCTAATCTTATTTCTGATTATAATGGTGTTCCAATTAGATGTTTTGGAGACACAAACGCTTCAGTTTTAGCTACAACTTTTGGTGGTACTCCTCCATACACCTACTTATGGAAAAATGGTAATGATACCTTATCTACAATTGATTCATTAACTAATATTGGTTCAGGTATTTATACAGTTTTTGCTGAAGATGCAAATGGTTGTGATGACTTTATTTCAATAACTATACAGGATCCTGATTCTATAACTGCAAATATTATAACAACTGATTACAATGGATTTGAAGTATCTTGTTTTGGTCTTGATGATGGTTCAGTTACTGCAGATGTTAGTGGAGGAAATGGAATTAATTTTAATACTTTACTATGGAATACTGGTGATACTTCAATAATTGTTGATAATTTATTATCTGGTACTTATTCATATTCTATTGAAGATATAAATGGATGTATTGCAGATGCACAAGTTACTTTGTCGTCTCCACTTGAATTAGTATTAGATTTAACACTTGATACTCTTTTATGTTATGGTGATTCTGATGCATTTGCTACAATAGATAATTTACAGAATGCTGTATCACCTGTAATATATACTTGGAGTGATGGTCAGTCAACTGATACTGCTTTTAATCTTTCAAGTGGTGTATATGTATTAACAGTAATAGACGATAATAATTGTATTATTACTTCTTCAACTAGTATTTATGAGCCTGACTCATTAATTTCTGATCTAATTATTACATCTTCATATAATGGATCTGATATTAGTTGTTATGGATATAGTGATGGATTTGCATCAATTAGTTCATCTGGTGGAGTTTCTCCTTATTTATATTCATTAGATTCTAACTTCTTCTCAACAATATCTAGTTTTAATAATTTAGGCGCAGGAAATTTTGAAGTTATTACTAAAGACGCTAATGGTTGTGTAATAAATAATGAAATTACATTTATATCACCAGATCCAATATCTGCTAATCTTCAAGTGATTTCAAACCCATCATGTAATGGAGTTTTTAATGGATCCATTACTTCTTTAACAAGTGGAGGAACAGGAGTTTATTCATATATTTGGTCAGGTTCTAGTGACACATCAAATGTTTCTCATTCATTAACTGAGGGTGTTTATTCTACTATTATAACAGATGTAAATGGTTGTGAAGAAAATGATACAATAGTTTTAGATGCTTTGTATAGTCTTAATGCAAACACATCAACAAATCAAGTAAGTTGTACTGGTTATTCAGATGGGACAGCATCAATAAATGTTTTAAATGGAACTTTACCTTATTCATATCTTTGGGATAATGGATCAACAACTTCAACTATTATTGGTCTTTTTGCTGGCTCTTATTCTGTTACAGTAATTGATTCTAACGGTTGTCAAATTACTGATACAGTACAAGTAACAGAAAGTGATAGTGTTCTTGTTTTCACATCAATCGTATCTGACTTGAATTGTTACTCAGATTCAAGTGGTTCTATTTCTGTAAGTGTAAGTGGAGGATTAGGTACATATATTTATAATTGGTCTAATGGTGATTCTACTTCTATAGCATCTAATTTATCAGCTAATACCTATATCTTAAGTGTTATTGATTCAGTTGGGTGTATTGTTACTGATACATTCAATGTTGAGCAACCACTACCATTAACTTACAATTTAACGAGCTCTGATATTACTTGTTTTGGCTTTGATGATGGTATTGCTGACATTCAGGTAAGTGGAGGTACTCTTCCTTATAATATTGATTGGACTGGTCCATCAAATTATATTTCAAATAATTCAATACTTGATAGTTTATCAGATGGAACTTATTTAGTAAGTGTAGTTGATAATAATGGATGTGCTTTTAATGATACAGTTTTAATTTCTGAACCTCAGTTAATGTCTTCAAATTTAATTATCACCGACCCTCTTTGTCATAATAGTGATGATGGATCTATTATTATTAATATTACTGGTGGTGTTGGACCATATTCGTCATCTTATGGACAATTATTACCTTCGAGTATTGTTGTTGATTCTATTTCATATCTAAATTTATCTGATAATTTTGATTCTCTTTACATTTACGATTCAAATAATTGTGAAAATTCATTTGAAGTATCTATTATTGCTCCAGCTGAGTTGTCAGTTTATAATTTAATTAGTGTTGATCCAACATGTTATAATTATTCTAACGGTTATGCATCAATGAATGCTATTGGAGGTACACAGCCATATTCTTACCAGCTTCTGGATAATAATAGTAATATTATTAGTACATCTTCAAACAACACTAGCTTATCTTCAGGTCTTTATATTTACGTTGTTTATGATAATAATGGATGTTACGATGATATATCCTTTGAACTTACAAATCCTGAAGAAATATCTGTAACAGTAATTGAAAATGAAAATGTATTATGTCACGGTGATAATACTGGTTTATTAACTGTTGATATACAGAATTATACTGGATCATATGAATTAGTTTGGACTCCTTCAGAACATAATTCTAATATGGAAACTATTGAGAATTTACCTGCTGGACAATATCAATTATTAATAGTTGATGAAAATAGTTGTTCTAAGTTAGATTCATTTACAATAACACAAAATCCTGAATTATCACTTCAGCTTGATGTATATAATTCAAGCTGTAAGTCAAATGCAGATGGTTATGTTGATTTATATGTTAATGGTGGAGTTGAGCCATATTCTTTATATAGTAATTCTAGTATGTTGACTAATAACATGTCTACTTCATACAACATAAGTGATTTGTTAACAAATAATTACAGTTTAAGTATAATTGATAATGTTGGATGTAGTATTGATACTTCAATTTTTATAGATTTTGATGGTGGATATTCTTGTATAATTGAGCCAACAATTATTACTCCAAATTTTGATAATATTAATGATGAGTGGATTCCAATTGAAGATTTAGATGTTGAAATTGAAGTTGTTATACTAAACAGATGGGGTCAAAAAGAGTACAGATATGTTGGAAATAGTTTGCTGTTTAATTGGAACGGTAAAGCAAACTGGGGTGGAAGTATAAGAGAATTGCCTTCTGCAGATTACTACTACATAATTAAATTTAATAACGATAATTACTCTGATAGAACAGGTGTGATTACTTTAATAAGATAATAATATGAGAAAGTTAATAGTTTTAATATTTTTAGTATTTATAGGAGAGTTTGCATATTCTCAGCAGTTTCCTTTACAATCACAGTATCAATTTAATTATTCTATAATTAATCCTTCAATTATTGCTGAGAATAATTATACAAGTATTAGAGGATCCTTTAGACAACAATGGGTAGGATTCAGTGACAACCCTATTGCAACTCAAAATCTGTCTCTATACAGAGGTTTTGGAAAGAATGGTTTGGGTGTTAATGTTTTTAATGATGAAACCGGAGGTGCCTTTAATAAATCGGGTTTATCATTTAGTTATGCTCACAAAGTTGTTTTTACTGATTATGATGTGTTTTTTGGAATTTCTGGTGGATTTTCAAAAGTTAATTTATTGAATGTTTCAGATCCTAGTATTATTAATAGAGAAGATATTGTTCCTGATGTGACATTTGGTACATATTTAAAATATGATAATTTTCGTTTAGGTCTTTCGGTTCCTGGATTGTTAAATGAGAATATGGAATTAACTAATTCAAATGATAATAAAACTGAAAGTAATTTATATGCTATGCTTTCTTATGAACATCAAATTAATGATATGATAACTCTTTATCCTTCAGCTTTATTAAAAACTGCTGATCAAACAAGACAGCTAGACGTTAATCTAAATCTTAAAATTAAAGATCAAATTTGGGTAGGAGCTTCATATAGACAAGATTTTGGTCCTTCAATTTTTGTAGGAATTGATTTTGGTAAATTATTTTCTATTTATTCTTATGATCTTTCAACTAATGAAGCATATTCATATTCTGGAGGTTCTCATGAATTATCTATAGGATATGATTTTGATTACAGTCAAGATTCTATTGTAGAAAAAAAGAAAAGTAAAGAAGAAGAGAAAGTAGATCTATCTATTTATGATTTAGATAAAGATGGTGTTGCAGACAGTATTGACCTTTGTCCTGACCAATATGGATCCGTTCAGGCTCATGGTTGTGTTGATGTTGACAGAGATGGTATTCCTAATGAATTTGACTTATGTCCAAATTTATTTGGAAAACTTGAGTTACAAGGATGTCCAGAAATAACTCAATTTGAAAAGAATATCGTTTATAATGCTCTAAATGATCTAAAATTTGATTTTGATAAAGCAGAAATTAATTACTCTTCTTATCCAACATTAACTGATATGAGTATTTTGCTTCTTAAAAATCCTAAAATGTTTTTACATATTACAGGATTTTCTTCATCGGAAGGAAGTAAAGAATATAATCTTGGTTTATCTGCAAGGCGAGCAAAAGCTGTTCAAACATTTTTTATTGAAAGAGGAGTTGATAAGAGTAGATTGATTTTAGATTATTTTGGAGAAGCAAATCCTTTAAACAATAATGAAAACGAATTACAGAAAGCTAAAAATAGAAGAGTTGAATTTTCATTAGAATATCATATTTATGCTGTAGAAGAATCTAATGATTTAAAGAAAAAGTATAAAAAAGCCTTATTGTCAAAAAATTTAGATTATTCATTTTTGAAAAAAATTAATTCTAAGTTCTTAATAGATAATTCAAAATTTAATAAAATTGATGTTGTTAATGATAAACCTAAAAAAATTTCAAGTACTAATACTAAACCGGTAATTGATGATGTTGTTACAAAGCAAGATATTGATAACAAAATTATAGAAAAACTAGATGAATCAAAATACATTCTTGTTATTTCAGTTCTAAGTAATGAAAGTAATGCTCTTAATTATATAAAAAACAATTCTTCTGTTAAGTATGAACTAATTGATGGAAAATATTATTTTTATGAAAAAAGTGATTCTTCAAAAGAAAAACTTATTACAATCAAATCTTCATACAAAAAAGATTCTTGGATCAAACAAGTTAGATAAACAATTTAAATATATTTAATCCTAAAACTGTCAATTTTTCATTTTG
>Ga0129352_10121969_pt1 | contig 12374 bp, 10 predicted proteins | sample CPBNA1_6_FD_105429 | JGI IMG/M metagenome (GOLD analysis project Ga0129352, IMG submission 105429) | Freshwater to marine salinity gradient microbial communities from Chesapeake Bay, USA - CPBay_Sum_27_0.2_RNA1 (Metagenome Metatranscriptome) | ecosystem: Environmental > Aquatic > Marine >... | reverse complement strand
CTCGGCCGACACAAGCTTTTTATGCCCATACGTCCATCAAGCCCAAACCTAGGTAATCCACCAAGAGTGCAGGCACAAACGGCCGGTAGTGAGCAGCAAGAAGTCCTCACCGTTAGCCAACTGAACCGCCGCGCTCGAATGACCATCGAGCAGCGATTTAGCCAGATATGGGTTAGCGGAGAGTTGTCCAGTTTTGCTCGCCCAGGTTCCGGGCATTGGTATTTCACCTTAAAAGACAACGATGCCCAGGTTCGCTGCGCGATGTTCGCCAACGCTAACCGACGAGTACGCCTGCAGCCGGGCAACGGACAGCAGGTTCTACTACGCGGCCGAGTCAGTCTCTATGAGGGTCGTGGTGAGTTTCAAATTATCGTTGAGCATATGGAGCCCGCCGGCGAGGGAGCGTTGCGTGCAGCTTTCGAAGCTCTGAAACGACAACTTGATGCTGAAGGATTGTTCGATGCTCAGCGCAAACGCCCGCTCCCTGAACTGCCCAACAAGGTTGCCGTAGTCACCTCGCCCACGGGTGCGGCTCTGAAAGATGTCCTGTCGGTGTGGAGACGCCGGTTTCCCGGGCTGGAAGTCATTGTCGTACCAACCCCAGTGCAGGGTGCGGAAGCTGAGGGTGAGATACTCAAGGCTCTGGAACGCGCAGAAGCCTTGGCGCCAGATTTGATTTTGCTGACTCGAGGCGGCGGCTCCATGGAAGACCTTTGGGTCTTCAATGCAGAGTCCATTGCCCGAGCTCTGGCGAGGATTGAGATTCCCGTGGTCTCTGCCATAGGCCACGAAATCGATGTAGCGATGACGGACTTCGTCGCAGATCTGCGCGCACCAACGCCCTCTGCCGCAGCGGAAATTATCGCACCCGATGGCGAGGAGTTGGGGCAGTGGTTTAGCAGCCAAAAGCAACGCCTAATCTCGGCCACCAACGCCCGACTACGCGAGCAGCGGCTTTCTTCAGAAAAACTGGCTCTTCGGCTGATCAGTCCAGGGCACTATTGTCAGCAGGCGTCCCAGCGCTTAGATGAACTGAGCGCACGACTGGTTCGTCGGCAGCAAAATCGCCAGCTACAGATGCAAGACCGATTAGGAGAAATGGCAAGCAGATTGTCTTTGCAAAGCCCTCGCCGGCTGTTGGACGGTTTGGCTAAATCTATAGACGAGAAAAATATCCGGCTGCGTCGAGGGCTCACGCGACGTCTGAACGATCACCAACAGACTCTGAGCGCAAACGCCCGAATGCTGGAAAGCGTCAGCCCGCTACCCACTTTGGCCCGTGGTTATGCTGTGTTAAGAAGCGACAGCGGCTCAGTCATTTCTCACGCAAATGATCTCCAGCCAGGGCAAGGTCTGCATGGCCAACTCCAAGACGGCAGCTTTAGCGCCCAAGTGACTGAGGTCGTACCCGGAGATACATTAAACAGCCAGGACGTCGGCCACGACCAAGCTACCAACCCAACGCAAAACCCAAACTAAGGTCTATGTTTATGCGCAAGCTGACTCGCTATCTGCTGGCCACCTTCTTACTGGGCCTCCAAATCACTACTTTCGCCCAAGGTGATTACAGCCAACAAGACAATCTGGAACCGCAAGCAACGGTGCCAGGCGGCATTTATACTTGGGCGTTGCCAAGGGGAGCGACCAACGTTCGTTTCGAGGGTCGCCCAGTATGGGTCAGCGAAGGCAGGGCACTCATCGGCATCCCTCTGAACCAGCAACTGGGCATGGCGCAAGTGCAATACCAGCACGATGGCAAGGATCTCATCCACACATTTGAAGTCACCGACAAAGCCTATACCGAGCAACATATCACGCTGAGCAATCCTCAGATGGTTAACCCAAATCCTGCTCAGCTGTCCCGTATCCGCGAGGAAAGCCAGCGACAGAAAGCGCTCTACCTGCGTTTTACAGAGCAATCACCAACCGAAGAGGGGTTCATACTTCCCTTAGCAGGCCGGGTAAGCAGCCTCTTCGGACACCGCAGGTTCTTTAATGGCCAACCGCGAAACCCCCACAGCGGTCTCGACATCGCGGCTGCCACTGGTACCCCCGTGGTCGCGCCAAGCTCTGGACAGGTGATTCTGGTCGACGACCTGTATTACAACGGGAAAACGGTTTTTCTTGATCATGGCCAAGGCCTAATAACCATGTACTGTCACTTGAGCGAACAAAGCGTGACGGAAGGCGTCATGGTAGATCAGGGGCAGGTGATCGGCTTGGTAGGAGCCACGGGCCGGGTAACAGGTCCCCACCTACACTGGTCGGTCAGTTTAAACGGTTATCGGGTTGATCCCACCACGCTGCTTGAGTTAATGCCCTCAACGAACTCGAACTGATCTATTTCTTGGACTTTTTTCGGTGCTTGATGCTGCGCTTACGCCGATCCACCTGACGCTGGGTGAGTACGTTGCGCTTGCCTGCAAAGGGGTTATCCGAGTCGCGTAGTTCGAGTTTCACTGGGTTACCCAACAAATTCAGGGCCTCGCGAAAACCATTTTCTAAGAAACGGCGATAGCTAGCGGGCAATGAACTGAGTTGGTTGCCATGAACAACAATCCGCGGAGGATGCGAACCGGCTCGGGTTGCCACTTTGATTTTAATCGCACGACCGCGCACAGAGGGAGTCGGGTGAGCGACGACCATGTTACGGACCAGCCGAGTCAGTAAGGAGGTGGATACATCGAAGAGGCCCATCTGATAGACCTCGTGTACTCGCCCTAACAGTTTACCAACGCCGCTGCCATGCAGCGCCGATATCATTTGCAACGGCACCCAAGGCACAAAATTCAGCCGGCGGTCTAACGCTGTTCTGACCTTATCGCGCTGGGCTTGCTCTAGACCATCCCATTTGTTTACGGCAATGACCATGCCGGCGCCGGCCTCAAGCGCGTACTCCAGCACATGCAAATCCTGTTCGACCAATCCTTCTGAAGCGTCAATGACTAAAATCACCACGTGAGCCCGCTCCATCGCCTGCAAGGCTTTCACGACGGAAAACTTTTCCGTGATCTCGGACACCTTGCCCTTGCGACGAACTCCAGCGGTATCAATCAACACATAATCCGTGCCATCTTTGGAAAATGGGATGTCGATGGCATCCTTGGTGGTACCGGGCATATCAAATACCACCTGCCGCTCTTCGCCGATCAACCGATTCACAAGGGTCGACTTACCGACGTTGGGACGCCCTACTACCGCTACGTGGATACCGTCCAATCGTTCTTCGTCGCCCTCACTGAGATCAAGGCCTAGCCCGTCTATCCGAAGAGCGACGGTTTCTCTAAGTTGCTTTAAACCTCTGTTGTGACTGGCAGAGATCATGGCGTATTCAGGAAATCCGAAGCGAACAAAGTCTGCGATGATTTGGTCTTCATTAAGACCGTCTATTTTGTTGATCACTGGCAGGAAGGCCACATTGCTCTTGCGCAAATAGGTAACCACATCTTCGTCTGCCGCAGTCACCCCCTCTCGACCATCTAACAGCAACAGCACCAAATCGGCTTCATCAACGGCCAAACGGGTTTGACCCGTGAGTTCGTCGGCAAGGACATGTTCACCGAATAAGCCACCGGTATCGATCAAGGTGGCCTGACTTTCCTCCAGCGCCATGCGTCCGTACCGCCGATCGCGGGTAAGACCGGGCACGTCGGCCACCAGAGCATCTCGAGAATTTGTCAATTTGTTGAAAAGCGTCGACTTACCAACATTGGGTCGGCCAACCAAGGCCACTGTGGGTAGCATGGTTAACGTGTCGTGATTTTGTATGCGTGTAGGCTGCCAGCATTATCTAGAACAAAGAACGTGCCATCCGCCAAGGTAAAGGCGGTACGTAAGCCTTTGCGACTCACTCGGGTACGGCCCATGAAGCGCCCATCCCGCTGGGCCATCACGTGCAGATAGCCTTCAGCGTCACCGACAACCAAGTAGTTCGAGTACGCCAGAGGCGCCGTCAGGCCCCGGCGCGCCAACAGTTCATGCTGCCAGACAATTTCACCGCGACTTTGATCTACCGCTGTTACCGAATCCTTATCCCCTACGGTATAGACTTGTCCATAGCCCTCGGCAAGATCAAGGAAACTGGATATCTCGACTTCCCATCGGGGACGACCGTCTCCTGCGCCCAGTTGGGTCAACCGTCCTTGATAGGCCTGACCAAACACTGAGCCATTGGCCACCAGGGGAGAAGCGTCGACGTCGACAATGCGATCCAGCTCGGACCGACCCTCGGGCAGCATGATGCGTTGATCCCAGATCGGCTCGCCATTGCTTGCTCGAAGCGCGACTACCTTGCCGCTAGCAAAGCCCGTGTAAACGACATCACGGGCCGTTACCGGCGCGCTGGTACCGCGAAGGGTCAGCAAGGGTACTTGACTGGAATATGACCAGATCTGATCTCCTGTCTTGGCATCTAAGGCAATCAACTCTCCGTCGATGGTCTGAGCAAACACCCTACCTTGAGCTGCGGTAGGCCGAGCGCCGATTTCTGAGCCCAAATAGCTGCGCCACTGAACGCTGCCATCGGTAACCGACAGCGCAATCACATCGCCCCGTGTCGTACCCAGCAGAACAAGACCTTCTCCTCCGCCAACACCACCGCTGACAAATCCACCGTCGCTACGATCCAACATCCTGGCAACACCGACACTGCGACGTTCGACTTGATCGGCCTGTTGGCGCCATATCTCTTTGCCAGAGAATCGGTCGAAAGCAACAACCACGCCATAGGCGTCCGCTGCAATGACTCGATCCGCTGTCACCAAGGGCTGAAGCCGTATGTATTTCTTCCCTAGGCCTTTCCCAACCTTAGACTTCCACTGCCGATCGATCCGAACCTCGGCGTCGAAATCCACCAACTGGGCTGGCTTAGTAACTTCTTTTTCGTCGTCTTCGCCGATGCCGGGAATCCAAGAAAACGCCGCACAGCCCGCCATTAGCGATGCCCATAGGAGCACAGCCAGAGCGCGCATACCTGGGCGCCAGAAACGGTCCGTAGCGCCAAAGGAAGTTGACGGAAACCCAGACAAGCCATGTGCCGTGTCGATTTCTCGTGCCAAACCTTTTGTTGAAAATCCTTTCATTGACCAATCTTTCATTGATCAGCTTCTGTATCTGATGCTTCGGCCGAATCCAAGGTCTGACGCGCTTCTTTGAGGGCCTGACCTAACGGTTCAGCGAACACTGAAAACTGTCCATCCGCTGGAGCCGCATTATCCCGTTTGATTTCCAACAAAGGCCGGCCGGGGGCATCGCCCAGGTCATCGATGGCACGGCTGTAGGCTTCGTATGCTTGCTCGGTATTTCCTTCAGCGAAATAAATGTCACCGGTGAGCTCCAGCGCCCAAGGTCGATAACCTGGGTTACGAATACTCTGCAAGGCTTCCAAGGCCGAGTCTGGATTACCTAAACCATACTGAACTTTTGCCAGCCGAAGACTGGCCAAGTCTTTCAACATAACATCTGGCGCCGCACTCTGAGCCTCCATTAAGGCTGTTTCCGCTGCGGCCAAATCCCCTTGAGTCACCGCTGCCTTAGCGTCCTCTAAAGCCACCAAGGCGTGAAAGCTGGAATTGGCAAACTCGCTTCGGATCTGCGCCGCCAAGGCGCTCCTTTGCGCCTCTTCCTGCGCGTCCATGTACTCGGCATATGCTGCCGTGCCGGCCTCCGACGCTTGCTGACGCTGGGAAGAATAAGCGTTCCATCCAATGATCGTGGCAACAGCCACACCCACAGCGATCAGCAACGAGGTGCCGTTGTCCTTCCACCACTCACCAAAGCGGTTCATCTGCTCTTCGTCGCTCATGTATTCCGACACTGCCTACCCCTAACTGTCTTACTAATCCAACCCGTTGATAACTTTGCATTCACGCCAGGCGCATGCCCCAATCGTCTGATTCTCGCTGCTTTTGCCCAGCAGCCATTCTGTCACAGATCTTGCGGGCATATACCCATGAAAGCCCAAGTCTAACCATATAAATCACGCGAGAAAGCCATGGGCTAGCCGCTAGCAAATCTCTTGACGCAGACGCTCTACTGCCTGCCCGAAAGGCAAGGATTCCTGTCCCAATTGAGCATCTCGCAAATGCTTCAAAGTGAGCCCGCCAGCGATTTCACTTTCTGCATCAAAGATCACCGCCACCCGAGCTCCACTGGCGTCGGCCTTCTTTAGCTGTTTTTTCAAATTACCAGCCCCTAGATGCAGACGTACCCGCAGAGTTGGAAGTGCCTCGCGCAACAAGCGGGCCTGCTCCATGGCCTTGGACATCGTGTTTTGATCCGCAACGCAGACATACACATCCGTCGCCGTTGCCAAGGCATCCTCGTGAGCTAGTTCATGAAGCAAAACCACGCGATCTAACCCAATGGCGAACCCGACAGCGGCAGTGGGCCTGCCGCCTAACCGCTCCACTAGGCCGTCGTATCGCCCACCGGCGCAGACGGCACCCTGAGAACCAAGATTTTTGGTCACCCACTCAAACACTGTATGCGTGTAGTAGTCCAAACCGCGCACCAGTTTGTGATTTTCGCGAAACGGGATACCCATGGAGGATAACAAGGACTTTAGGCCCTCATAGTGGGCTGCGCTATCGTCGTCAACGAAGTCTGGCAGCTTTGGCGCATCGACCAGCATTTCCTGGATTGCTGGTTTTTTACTGTCGAGGATCCGCATGGGGTTGGTGGCCAACCGTCGCTGGCTGTCCTCGTCTAAATCATCTTTCATCGGTGTCAGATAAGCCACTAAGGCATCTCGATATTGCTGCCGGGCAGCCCCTGAACCTAGCGTGTTGATTTCCAGCTCCACCATCGACGTGATTCCCAAGGCCTGCCAACAAGCCCAGCCAAGGCCAATGAGCTCCGCGTCAATGTCTGGGCCAGTCAGGCCATAGGCTTCTGCACCGATTTGATAGAACTGTCGGTAACGACCCTTCTGGGGCTTTTCGTAGCGGAACATTGGACCGGCGTAGCAAACTCGCTGGGTCTGGTTAAATAAAAGGCCATGTTCCTGCAATAGACGAACGCTGCTGGCTGTTCCTTCCGGTCGCAATGCGAGGGAGTCACCATCGCGATCCGCCAATGTGTACATCTCTTTCTCAACGATGTCCGTCGCTTCACCAACTCCTCGGGCAAAAAGCTCGGTAAATTCGAGCAAGGGCAGGCGTATTTCTTCATAGGCGTGACCGCGCAACACTCGACAAAGGGTATCTTCCACCAAGCGCCAGCGGCGCGACTGATCGGGCAGAATGTCGCGCATTCCACGTACTGCTTTCACCACAATGTTATCGCCTAAGTTGAGGGAATTGAGTCTGAAGCGTTGCCGGGCTGCTCATCTGCGCCTACCAGAAGATTCGCCAAGTCTCTGCGCGTAAAAGGCTTTAGATCCACTTCGACATCATTAAAAATCAACGTCACTCCTGGACTGTATCCAAGCTTGATCCGGAAGGGGCCCTGGCCAACATAGAACCGGGTCTGGCCTGTCCGACCGAGGTCAGCGTACAGCAAGACACCCGCTTCGTTACGTATTTCAAACCAACAATCCGAAGTAAACGAAAGACTAATCTCGTCATCGCCCAGTGCGGTTAATCTCGGCAACCCGAAGGCGGTTGCAACCTCTCTATCGTCAACAATTGTCTCTGTTTCTGCGGGCGTAACAGATTCTGGAATCACCTCGCTAGCAACTGAAAAGAGCTCGACTGACCCGCCTAGTGCCTTTTTTTCGGCTAAAGCCCGGACCGGCGTTTCAACCGCCAACGATTGCGGTTCGACCAGCGCTTCCTGCCCTGATTCAGGCGAAATATCAGCAGCGGTTTCCGCCAATTCCAGCTTAATCTCTCCTACAGTCTCTGCATTCATTTCTGTATTTTCGCCAACTGGAGGGACCTCAGGTTCTAGTGAGCTCTCCTCAACCGCTGCACCTTCTCCTGCGCGGGCTTCGCGCAGATCACCGAACACCTCAGGTTGCTCTTGGATGGTCGCCGCCAAAACCTGGGACGCTGCCTCTGCGCCGTCTTCCTCAATACCATCCGGGTTGCTGGAGGTCACGAAATACACGAAACCTAAGGACAACACCGAGGCTAACAATGCCCACCTTCCCATCTTAAAAGGCCGCGCTGACTCGTCACTGGGGGCTCGATCGGTAATGGACTCAGCGGCGGCTTCATCAGGGGGATGCTGAGCGTTCTGAGCCCACCAAGCATCGATCAAGGGCTGAGCTGCTAACCCCAGGAGCTTGGAGTAAGACCGAATGTATCCATTAACGTAGACGCTGCTGGGCAGCTTGTCGGGTTCACTTTCTTCTATCGCACGAATCACCCTTACAGATAAATTCAATATATCTGCCGTTTGCTCACGAGTTAGGTCCAAGGCTTCACGCCCTTCGGCAAATACCTTACCCGCACCAAGAATTGTCTGACTGGCTTTCTGTTCGCTCATTTGTCGTCATTCATCTGTTCAAGCCAAACCTAGAATCGTTTTCATCGCACCTGAACCACGTCTACTTGCTGAGCTAGGCGTTCACGGTATCGACTCTGGCGACGAGTTCGATCCTCAACCAGTCCAACCAGCTGGCCACAGGCCGCATTAATGTCATCCCCTCGTGTGGTCCGGATCATGGTGATGTAACCCGCCTGCATGAGGACAGTTTGAAAGCCATAGACGTCGGCTTTCTTTGGCTGTTCATACCCGGACCCCGGAAACGGATTGAAAGGGATCAGGTTGATCTTGCAACGCAATGTCCCCAACAATTTCGCCAAGGCCTTCGCGTGGTGAGGTTGATCATTAACACCTCGCAGCAGAGTGTATTCAATGACCAGCTTACGCGCAGGCCCCAAATGCTCAACGTAGTCACGACAAGCGTCTAACAACATTGCTATTGGATATTTTTTGTTGATTGGCACCAGCTCATTACGCAGCTCGTCAAAGGGCGCGTGCAAGGAAATGGCCAGTGAAACATCGGTATGCTCTTGAAGCTGACGAATACCCGGCACCACACCCGCCGTGCTTACTGTCACTCTGCGCTTGGACAACCCAAAAGCATGGTCATCGATCATGACATTTGTGGCCGCAAGTACCGCGTCAAAATTAAGCAGCGGCTCACCCATGCCCATTAAGACCACGTTAGTCACACTTTGAGACTGTTCGGCGAGATAGGCGTTGGCAATCACCATTTGGCCGACAATTTCGGCTGATGTTAGGTTACCGTTGAAACCCTGCTTGCCCGTGGAGCAAAAACTGCAGTCCAACATACAGCCGACTTGGGACGAGACGCACAGCGTGTTACGACCCTTTTCAGGAATTAGCACCATTTCCACAAGATCCCCGGCGCCTACCTTCAACAGCCACTTTACGGTGCCATCCTTGGACACAAACCGCTCGTGTATCTCTGGCAGCGTTAGGCAGCAATGCTCGAGCATCCACTGCCGCGCGGTCAGGGGAAGATCGGTCATACCACCAAAATCCGTAAGACCTTGGTGGTATACCCATTTCATGATCTGCCTACCTCGGAATGGCTGCAGACCCATTTGCTGAAACAGCGCTTCGAGTTGACCTCGATCCAAACCATACAGATTGTGTTTGGTGGTCACGCTGATGTTCCTATCTACGCCCAAACGCCCGCCTTAGGCGCGGTCGATGATTTCGTCTTCGTTAAAAAAGAAGGCTATCTCTCGAGCTGCTGATTCGGGACTGTCTGAACCATGTACTGCGTTGGCGTCGATGGATTCGGCGAAGTCCGCGCGAATGGTACCCGGATCGGCTTCCTTGGGATTGGTTGCGCCCATCAAACGGCGGTTAGTCGCAATGGCGTCTTCACCTTCTAACACCTGCACCATAACGGGGCCAGACATCATGTAGGAGCAAAGATCGGCAAAGAACGGCTTACCGTCGTGTTCGGCGTAAAAACCTCCAGCTTGGGCTTCGCTGAGCTGCAACATTTTTGAGGCGACAATCCGTAGACCGCCTTTTTCAAAGCGCGAGTAAATTTCACCAATCAAATTCCGTGCTACTGCGTCCGGCTTCACGATCGAAAAAGTTCGCTCAATTCCCATGGTCATCTCCGTTATGGATACACTGCTCTGCTTCTTTCCTGCCTTTAAGTCGATGCCAATTGCATCCTCTTTCAGCCAGCGGAACATCCCGCTATGTACCTAATTTTTAATAAAAAACTCTGGCTCACTGAGCCATGAGGGCGCGTATTATACGCCTGAGCGTTACTGACGCAATCGGCCCAGCACTTGGGACAGGTGAATTGCACCCTGATCGATTTCGGCCACGGTGGTATAGCGACCAAAACTGAAACGTAGCGAGCCTTCAGCCATCTGTGTGGATAGTCCGATACCCCGCAATACATGTGACGGCTCAACGCTGGTTGAGTTACAGGCGGAACCGGTTGAGATAGCCAGCTCGGATAGCGCCAGCAACAAGGTTTCGCCATCGACTCCAGCGAAAGCCACGTTGACGATCTGAGGAATACAGACCTCGGCACTGGATGTCAGGAGCACGCCTGGTATCTGGGCAAGGTGACTGGTAAATCGCTGCCTAAGTGCTCTGATGCGCTGGGTTTCCCCTTCCATTTGGTCATGCATGAGCTTTGCGGCTGCAGACAAGCCGACAATCTGATGAGTGGGCAGTGTACCGGAGCGCATGCCCATTTCGTGCCCACCGCCATGCATCTGCGGCTCCAAAGACAACCCTTCTGAACGACGAACATACAAGGCGCCAACACCCTTGGGACCATAGATCTTGTGCCCAGATAGGGAAAGCAAGTCCACGCCCATGGCACGGACATCAATGGGCAACTTGCCGTAGCTTTGGGCTGCATCCGTATGACTGAGCACTCCTCGTTCACGACAAACCTGGGCAATGGCCTCGATGTCGCTAATGCTACCGAGCTCGTTGTTAACCTGCATGATTGAAGCCACCAACGTATCTGGCCGAATGGCATCCGCTACCGCTTGGGCGGACACCACACCTTGGCTATCCGGCACTAGGTAGGTGGCGGAGAATCCCTGTTTTTCCATCCACCCGAAAGTATCGAGAATGGCCTTGTGTTCGATGCTGCTTGTAATCAGATGTGTCCGCCCAAGCCGTTTGCCGCGTTCTAGAAGACCCTTTATCGCTAAGTTGTCCGATTCTGTAGCTCCAGATGTCCATATGATTTCTCTGGCATCTGCGTTCAGCGTCTTTGCAACCTCAACACGGGCCGCTTCAACGGCCTCTTCGGCCTGCCACCCATATGCATGACCACGAGAAGCTGGATTGGCAAAGACCCCGTCCATAGCTAAATGCCCGCACATCACGTCAACAACCTTAGAATCTGTAGGCGTTGAGGCTGCGTAATCAAGGTAAATGGGGCTGCTCATGCAGTAACACTCTGATAATACTCGACACAATCATAACGTGAATGCGGGTTTACAGCGCCATAGGCGTCCAAGAAAAGGCTGTTTTAATCGATCTGTGCAGGCCGGCAAATACCCTTAGCCGCTCAGTTGAGCCGATCTTCGGTTTCATTCCCAGAGGATCCGAGAGCCAGGCTGTAAATAGAGACCGTGAATCTATCGATGGCGACCAAACGCAACCCGGACGGCGCCACTCAAACCCACTCGCAAGGGCATGTTTGGACTACTGCTGTGGCAGTCCGGTTCCTTCTGAATCCAGTTGAGGATGGAATTCCAAGCATCTATGTCTTTTCGCGTTTGCCAAGATGGCAGTTCGTGAATACCAACCCCTGTCTCCGCGCCCCGCGTATAATTCACCGAGTCGCGCAACGAGGCGATGGACGGGATATCAAAATTATGCAGAAAACCCTGCAAGCGCTGGCTGCCTCGACTGTTGGTCTTTAAGCGGTTGGCAATGATGCCGATACGCTTTTGGTTTTGCGCCCCACGACTTCCCAACAACAAATCACCGATGCAATGGGTCGCTGCGTGAATGTCGATATCAGAAGACATGACCGGCATTAAAATAGCGTCAGCGCCTCGTGTCGCAGCCTCCAGCCCGTGTCGGTCCAAACCTGCGGGCGTATCAACAATCAGCGCAGTGCAATCCTTGGGCGGCGTCAACTGAAAGGTGCGGGTCGCTTTTCCATGATTTCGGTAGCCAGCGATACCGGCTATTGGCGCTTTGTCGTCTGCTCTTTGTTTCAACCAACGAATAGCCGAACCTTGAGGATCCAGATCTAAAATCGCGGGCGTCTCGCCATGCACGGCTAGCGCAGCAGCCAAATTGACGGCAATCGTAGTTTTCCCTGACCCGCCCTTGCTATTCACAATCACGATTTTTCGCATGCCCGAAGTTGACCCCGATGAAACTTGGAATGCAAGAGGCCGAACGCAAAAAAGCGAGAACCGTTAGGCGTTTGGATCCACATCGATCAGCAT
>Ga0129352_10503012_pt1 | contig 12414 bp, 2 predicted proteins | sample CPBNA1_6_FD_105429 | JGI IMG/M metagenome (GOLD analysis project Ga0129352, IMG submission 105429) | Freshwater to marine salinity gradient microbial communities from Chesapeake Bay, USA - CPBay_Sum_27_0.2_RNA1 (Metagenome Metatranscriptome) | ecosystem: Environmental > Aquatic > Marine >... | reverse complement strand
GGGGGATTATATCCTCCCTTCTTTCGTGAATTAACACGTATTTATCCGTACGTTGTGGCTTTTACTTTTTTGTAGAAAATTTGATTTGATTTATGACTGTGCGATCATTTCAAATATGCCACTGCAACTGCTATGAGATAGTCTGTTGTTGTACGCCATTGTGGATTTTGTGTGCCCACTTTGGATAGTTTAGAACACTTTTTAGGTTTAGCTGGTTGTAGCTGAACCAACCGTACGCTGGTCTCACCAGCAAATTGTACACTGGTCTCACCAGATATTTATTAATAAAGGTCAAACTGTGCCTCGAAGCTGTATAGAGGACGCAATCATTTTACCTTGGTTCTATTTTTCGGCGATTTACGGTTCGAATTTTTAGACCGAAATATGTGATTGTAAGAAACATGCCCCGGGACACGGGTCCCCTTTTTACCTTTGTTATTTTTGGGATTGATCCATTTGGGGTCAATTCTTTTTACCATGGTTAAGTTGTATGCTGGTCTCACCAGTCCGATGCCTTCGGTTAAGGTCACGCATTTGTGTACACGATTTGCTACCCCAGTTGTGGAAGATTCTCTTCCTAAGGTACCTAAAGAGTGCCAATTGCCGGTTCGTCCGGCTACCCCACATTTTTCAGTGAATAGCTCTAGTGCGCTTCATTCGGCCATGGGAATGAAGCCAGGATCTTTGACGTGCGCCAAGGCTTTTGATACGAGCTCCATTGTTGATGTGGAGATGAATGCAGAATTGCTTAGTTCTGACAAAACTTTTCGATGTGACCCTCTATATCGTTCGAATTGTTTTGTTTATAAGGATTCTGACACTGAAGTTGATCCCATTAAGGTTCGCCTCCAAGTATGGGAAAATTATCTTCATGAGGATGGCAATAAACCTTATTATCAGATTTACCCGAAATTTGATTATCGAGGTGAAATTTATGTTTGGCAAGCGAAAGCTTATCATGACGGTCATTTGTTTTTGATTGCAATTAGAAAATATTGTTTGGACCGTTATCACAAAAGTTCGTCTTGTCTTTCTGTTTTGAGAACTTCTGCCAGAATTATTCTCAACATTTATCAGGGTTATTATCGTTCCTTAGGTTCCACCCATAATTATTGCAAGTTGAAATTTCTTAAACATTTTGTTTCTCACTTTGATGACAATTTGAAGATTTATCGTAATGCATGCAAGAAAAATGGGCGTTTCATACCACATGGAACTTTTATGGAATCTTTGGAAACAGCCAGAGAAGAAGATACCTGGGGTGCTTCTTTGGTTTCCTTGATTGCAAATTGGGATGTTACCAAGAATTTTTTGAAAAACGGCATTAAGAATTATGCTTCTGGTGTGGTTACAGAGTATGCCGATAGGTGTTCCATTCTTGCTGACATTCTTAACGCCGCTAACACTCTTTACAAGAATTTGATAGCATTCAAGGTTGGTGATGTTTCGATAGATCAAATTTTGTTATCTATTAATAGTTTTTACAGATCTTTAGACTTCACCAACCCTTGGGCGAAGAGATTGCGTAGCACTTTAGCTTCAATATTTCCCAGTTTTGAAACAGTTTGTGATAACGCTTCTAGACTTCGCGAACTTATAAATTATTTGATTGATGGATGTTCGCAGAAGTTTAAGGATATGTTTGAATCCATTTCCACTCTTGTAAATGGCTTTGGCACTGCTGTTGATCCTCATGATCCTGAGGATCATGAGCATGAGCATGGCAGATTTTATCCTTTTGGTCCATTTCGCCCTATATTGGACATTTGTGATAGTGATCTGGGTTTCATGGCCGCAAAGTTAACTACTTTAGTAGCCTCTTTTTGTGCTATCATGACTGTAGACGGTAAAGTTCCTGAATTGTCTTATGAGGGTTTGTCCAAGTTTTCCACCAGAAGAGTTCTGCCCATTATGTTGGCAGGGATTATTGCTGGTAAAACCACTGGATATTTAGCTGATTTTGACAAGGTTCTTTCATTGATGTGGCAAGCCGTCGATTCCATTTTTAAAGGTGATTTTGGCAGATTTGTGGGTGTCGACTCTTATTCTCAGATATTTGAGCTTTATAGTTTTGTTGCTACCAGTTATGGTGGTATACCTCCCACTCAGGACACTTTGTCATATAGTGACCGGGATCACTACAAGTGTCCAGTTTCTCGAATGTTACCCATGTCGATTGTCAGTTCTTCAGACCCAGATTGGCAGTGTATGATCGATGATTTGGAGGGCATTTTGCCTGGTCACGCTACTGCTCCTAAAGATTGGTCCAATGGCATGAAGGTTGTCACTTCTGTTTTGAATGCTAAGCTTCAGCGGATGGTATCCAAAGTTAGCTTGACCAAGGAGATGCAAACCAAGTTCACGAACATTACAACACATCTTCAAGCTTTGACTAGGAATGTTTCTACTTTGCCTTCTCCTCATAAGGCTTCCGGTATGTCATTTGTATTTACTGGCAATGCCGGTATAGGGAAATCCAATGCTTTGGGAAATGTTTTCATTAAAACAGTGACTCAGATCATTCATTCCAAGGCATATAAATTTGGATACCCAGACATTGGCAATTGGAAACCTGGAGACCCAATTGATCAAAAGTGTATTGATAAGCAAAGGAGATCCAATTACATGTTAAATAAGCAAGGAGGGGTCACCTTTTTGTATAGTCATGTTGAGGATTTTGACCCTTGCGAAATGGGTCCGGTTCCTCCAGAAAACAACATGGTCCATCGGATAATGTTGACTGGTGATGGAGTTTCAGCCAATCAGGAAGCCGCTGCTTTGGAATCCAGGAAAGGTGATGGTGTAAAGGGTGACAATCATTATAGAATTTTGGCAGGATTCTATTCTGACAACAGGTCAGATGCTGGTATTCAAGAACTAGCCGTTTGTACGCCAGCTGTGGTTCGGCGTACCATTTTTATTGAATGGCATCTGAAGGGTCAATATGCTGATCCTGCTTCTAAACTTGATGTGGATCACCCCACTGTTATTGAGGCCAGAAATGCCTCTGACACTTCCAGCATTTATAATCTTGTTTCCGTTTATACGTTTGTTCGCTTGAGCAGTGCTACTGGCGAATTTAAGCGGAAGGAACAGATGAGTAAGGTGCCTGTTTCCTACACTTTTAAGGAAGATCGATCTTATGGTGCTGGCAGAGATGCTAAGTTTTTCGCCAAGGGCACTAAGATAGTGTTGAGCAAGGTTACGATAAACACCTTTTACTGTTACATCCATGATATGGTGGAACACAAGTATGAAACTAGTTTTCGTGCTTGGCGATCTGAGGAAATCAAGTCAAGTTTGAAATCTGAGTCTTGTAGGTGTGCTTGTCCTAATTGTTTGACTGTGAGGCATTGTCCAGTGTGTGCCGGTATTCATGAATTTGATTCTTACACCGGTGATTTGGTAGTTATGAGTCCCAGGATTCGCTATCCAACGAAGGCCAATCCCAATCCTACAGCTTTTGGCAAATTCACTGAGCGGTCTATTATTATGTCGTTGAGAAAGGTTGATAGGTCCATGATCCAGCTTTTTCCAGTGCTGATTTATTCAGCGACATTGAGACCTGTCACTCAAAGAATTTTCGAGGCTTTTCCTTTCAATGAATTGACGGCATTTCATAAAGATGGCAGTAAGTGGCTTTTTGCAGAGCGTGGTGGTGCTTTCATCGAATCTTCAGCTCTTGATTACTTGCTCGGCATTTCAGCTGGCGTTATTTATTACAGTGCTGATTGTTTGGAGGAATGGTGGAAGAAAGAGTTTGATACAGATTACTCGCTAGCCCAGATGTATTTCTTTTTGCTTCGTTACATTATTTTTACACCCAGTGAATTTTCTGACGCTGAAAGCGTTGAAAATACCAGCGTGATTTCGGAACTTCAGAATGTTTCGTTGGAGTTGCTTTGGCAATCTTCTAAAGTTTCTGGGGTTGATTGTAATGGTGCAAAGCTGATTGATAGAGTAAGGGTGAACTCTGATTCTATTCATTCTAATACTGCTCGTGATGTTTGTGAGATGAACACTGCAAAAGCCACCTATATTTCTTTGGCAAAGTGTCTCGTGTTTCAAGCACTTTTATCAGATAAGCCTAACATTGGCAGTTCTCATTTTGATTTCTTCCGAGGGGATTTTGATGAAATTGCATCTAGTTTTTTCTCCGTTTTTGATACTACTCCTTCTGATTATTTTGAGAGCTTTATTTCTGTATTTGTTCCCAATACCGGGGCTTCTCTAGCTTTTGATCATAAGCCCATTGTTTTATCAAAACGCAAGGACGTGCTTTGCAACCATGCGCAAGTGTGTTCTCGTGTGTTCAAAGATGAATTTTGGAACTTTGATTTTGGTCCGCCGAAGGAAAATGCGTCCAGTTTCCAAGAAGATGGACGCAGTGGTCTGTACGATTTTGTGACAGGTTTTAAGCCCTTTGGAGTTGATGAGGTCAAAAGACGGGAATTTTATAGAGCTGCAGCCATTGCAGCTTGTCTTCTTGTTGTGGCTTCTAAACTCACTAGGTATAGGTATACCCAGCAAGTTATTCCACGTATTTCTAATCCTCCTCCTCCCCCAAGTTATTCAGAAGTCTTGGAATCTTATGACAATCCTCACTCTGATATTGGTGAAGACGAAGATGATCAAGATTGTTCACTTTCATGGGTTTGCCATGTTGACCTTGATTGTTGTAAGGGTGTTGAAGTTCGTCGAATGGATGGATCAGTTGCCACTTATCATCATCCAAAATGCACCAAGTGTGGACCATGGTGTGAGAAGGTTTTCCTTCATTTAGATAGGGATCCCTCTTCTTTGGATGCATCTTCAGAGTTTGTTGAAACGGTCAAGACTCGTTCTAGAGATAGGGATTGGGTTGAGGCTGCTGATCAACAAGAGATTTGTGATGCTGCTGAGGACGATTTCAATGAATTGAGTGATCTTTGCCCAATGACGTGTTGTCAAAATTTGTGGGATAGTTCATTTAGTTGTGTTATTCCTGTCCTTTCTCCATCAAAGAATGCCATAGCCATTAGTGTGCATCGGTTTCATGGTTTTCTTAAAAATCTTCGGAATTTGGTTAGACAGAGCTGTTTTATAGAGATTCCTAAGATTTCAATAAAAGCCATTTTGTATACTCTTTCTCCCATAATTGCAGCCGGAGCTTTTTACCCCATATTTTACAAAGTTTTGACTGCGGGTGATGAAAATACTGATGGTTTTACTCCCAATGGAGTTCAGTCCAAGATACCTGATGGTGAAAATTATTGGTCTGAGAAATCATTGGTCAAGAATTTCTTGGCCAAAGAGGTTCATAATGCTTCAAACACCAGCAAGACTTCACATGGGAGCACTTTGAAATCTGCCATAAGTTCCATTTTTGGTCATAACAAGAATTGTTGTACCAGCAGGGTCGTCAAATTAAGGCGGCGTAACCCAAAGAATGAATTGGAGAGATCTTCCATACACGGTTTTTGTTTTGACAACAAGTCGGTTTTGGTTCCTTCGCATTTTTTCAGTGGTGTTGATTTGAGCGAAGGGATTGGCGTGTCTATGACCTTGACTTTAACTGGTAAGGATGGTCAAGCTTCCCAGCATAATTCTTATGACATCAAGGTCAACAATAGGAACGTCTATTTCGACTCTAAGTTGGACTTGTGTAGGATAGCTCATGGTGTGTCTGGCATTAGTGGTTTAAAGGAATTTGATGCTTCTTACAACAGTGATTTTTATTGCTCTGTTGGTGTTGATGGTACGTATTGGCATCCTAGCCCCTCGGGTTTGGTTCAGCAGAGTGATGGCTTTTTCAATCGCAATGAAGAAATAGCCTTTTTTGGTAAGGATGCAGTTAATTATCCAGATTCCAAGGACATAATGGAGCATTTGAGGGGTAAACCAATGGATGGGCTTTTGGTTCGGAGTTCCAAAGATGGAGACCATCGCTTTGAGAATGGTGATTGTGGATTACCTGCTCTATTTAGTGATAAAGGCAGATTTCCGGTTCTTGGTCTTTACATTGGGAATTATGATTTGGATCAGGTTTGTTATAATTGTTATGTGCCTCTTACCAAGAAGTTTGTTGTTGGTTCCAATGAGGCTTTGTTCCAGTTGACTAAACCTGGAGTCACAAAAGCCAGTACTATCGGTTCATTCAAGCGTCCGAAGGGAAGATTTACTGCTAACATGGATCGTGTTTTGGAATCTGACCTTGATGATCCTTCGGTTCAAGAGGAATTGGCCAATGCCAAGCGCATCTCTGGTTCCAAGGTTAGGAGAACAGATCAAAGGGTCGAATGGTCTGATTTCTTACAGGGTTGCACAGAGGACAAAAATGTTGCTGAGCAAACAGAATTGTTTCGTTTTTCTGATTCCAAGTCCGGAATTCACGTTTCTTTGCCATCTTTTGACTCCACTAAGGTTAAGGGCATTTATCCTAATCATGAAAAAGTTAGGGGCATTTTTCCGGTTATAGGGTCCGATAATGATGTTTATTTCTATCCAGACTTTTTGTACCTTGGTGCCACTCCTTGGATGGGTGACGAGAATCCCCACCCCACTTTTTCAGGCGAACTACCAGTTGGCATGGTAGGTCCTGGAGTGAAAGATTCCAATGGAAGCATGTCCTCAATGTCTTTAGATAAGGAGGTAGCCAAATGCATGATCCATGGTCATATAGATCATGATTTAGTTCATGAGGCCTCTTCTCGCATTTACGAACATTATTTTAATGTAATTCAAGGTTTGTTGAATCATGATGCTGAGGGAGAGGGTGATGATTCTGAGTCCAACTCAGTGCATGAAGATTTGGTTCGGCTCCTCAATACCACCATAGAGGAGCAGTTTGTTGGTGTTAAGAACGATGATGGAACTGTTATCATGCCAAAGATGGATCACACTAGTTCTTGGGGTTCGAATTTTAAACCCCCACGAGGAAGTGGAAAACGTGACGTTTATGAAATAAGTGACGATGGCGAATTGCTCATTTATGATTCAGCGGTTCCTGCTTGGGAAGCATTTACAGCTGCAGTTTTCTGTTTTACTTGTGGCGTTGTTCCTGAAAACCAAGTCACTACCTGTTTCACCAAGAGGGAGTGTTATCCAGTTACCATGTCAGCAAAGACTAACAATTATCCTGTTGAAACCAGTTCGCGTGAATTTTATTCTGCCTTGATTGGCGAAGACAAAGCTCGTGAGTTGCTTGACACTGATCCTGGAGACGACCAGAAGATTAGAGACATCTTTCATTCAGTTGATAATTTCAAAGTGAAAGTTAAATCTAGAATGGTTTCTAATTTGCCAGGAGCCGTCAATGTTGCTTTTCGAATGTTTTTGTTACCATTGGCATACTTGTTTACCAACAATCCCATTGAGTTTGATATGGTGGCTGGTTTAGACATGGGTTCTTGTCATTTTGAGCAAAGTACTAATCAAATTTTCTTCGATGGGTATGATGAGCAATCTGATAAGTTTTTGGTTTTTGACGCTGACGTGAGCGCTTGGGACAAAATAATGCCCGCAAATTTGACCAAGTATACTTTGACGATATGTATAGAATTGGTTCTTGCCATTCATGAATATTTTGGAACTTATTCTCCTCGTTTGAAGGCTTATGCTGATGCTTTGTTAGAGTGGTGGGATGATATGACTTTGTTTTATGGAGGCACTGTTATTCCCATTTCTGTCATGCCTTCTGGTTTTATTTTTACTCTCCCGTTGAACTCCATGATGAATCAAGTTTTGAAAATATGCAACGTTTTGAAGTTCGCCAGAGATCATGACATTCCTTTTCCATCCGATTTCACTGATTGGGTGAGGCACAAGGCTTTGGGAGATGATAGCCAAACTGCCATCAAACCCGCTTTTGTTGAAGCTTGCAAATTAGCTGGAGCTCCAGTTTATAGCGCTGTTGATTATTCAGAAATTATGCGCGGTTTTGGTATAACGGCCACTATGGGAGATAAATCCGATACAAGTTTGCCATATCAGAAACCTGGGGATTTAGTTTTTTTACAGCACGTTATGGTTTACATTGAGATACCGGCTTACAGTTTGGATGAGATAATGGAAGATCCAACCCGGATTGGGCGGTATGTTTTGGTGGGAGCAGCTCCCTTGAAAGCATCTGTTCTTGTCAAATTGTTGGCCAAGCAGGATTCTTCATCTTCAGTTGAGCATAAGGATTTATTGCGCTCTCAAGTGTATACTGTATTGGGTGAATTAGTTCCATATGGCAGGATTCGTTGGCAACGTTTTGTAGATGCCGTCAAGAAATATTACCATCCTACTTGGAAACCCAAGGCAGAAGATCATGAGTATTTTAAATATTGGAGCTGGAATTTTTGGTTGGATCGTTATGTAAAGAAGTTTTGCAAAAACGGCTTGATCGACGATTTTATAATTCACCAACGTTCTTCCAACCCAAAGGCTTTTGAGTCATTGAAGAGACAGATTAATCCAGATGGTTTTGATCGTCTCGTTTATGATTCAATCTCCCACTAGAGGAGCATCGAGCTTGAGCGAGCTCGTTAAATATACGCTCACGGGTGGTTCCGTGCACGGATTCTCTGAATTGTGCTTTAGACCCTTTTGAAGTTCCGATCTTTGTATTTAGTGGCTGTTTGTATATTATGCGTTCTTCAATTGTTATAGCCATATGTTGTGCTAGTGCTAGATGTTAGGTCAAATTTAGCACTTTATCTTATGACCAGCAAGTTTAACAGATTTAGAAACGACTGCTGACGTTCAAATTCAGCAGACTTTTGCTTTCGATGATAGTGAGAAGCAATTTATTACTACCGTTAGAGACGGTGAGGACCCAACTCATGACTGGGGTTCATATTCTGATGTTGATTTGGCCAGATGGCTTGAGAGGCCTATTTTAGCATCGACTCATATTTGGGAGGTCGGACAACCCTTTCCTCAGATTTATTTTAATCCTTGGTCAGCGTTTCTAGACAGCCCCAGTGTGGCTCAAAAACTATCAAATTTTTATTTGCTCCGTTGCAAGATGCATATGAAAGTTATTGTCAACGGTTCTCAAATGCACTATGGTAGGGGTTTTATTTCTTACAGGCCTCTTATCACTGAACCTGGTGAAAAATACCAATTTAATCCTCTTTTATCAGAACCTTTTTCTTCTATGGATAAGGATGCATCCGTTGCATTTAATTTGACTAATGGGGAGGAGGTGTGCATTATGACCCAGAGCCAATGGCCAAAGATTTTTGTTGATCCAGGTCAATCTATGGGTGGTGAGATGGAATTTCCATTTTTCTATGGAGCAAATTGGTTTAGAATACCTAATCGTGATTGGGTTGCCAATCCGAGTGCAGTTAACACCGGTCACACCTTAGGGCCCAATGGTGATCCCGTTGTTAACTTGATTACTGGTTCTACTCCCAATATTTCGCAAGGTCCTTATGGAGCGCGTGTGTCCCACATGGGAGTGGTTCACAGTTCCAGTTTGGCCCCTCTTAAACATGCGAATGATGCAGATGATCCTGTTACCATTCAAGTCTTTTTGTGGGCTTCAGATGTGAAATTTTCAATTCCCACTGCTGTTGGCCATCCTGCGGTTTCGGTGCAACCTCCGGTCGTTAGAACTGGAACTTTTACTCCGCACATGCGATCTGAATATGTGCCGAATTACCTTGGGGACTTGGCCAAAGCAAACTCTGCGGACATATCTACTCGATTGGAAGTTGGAGATTCTTGCTTGGCCACTGATCAAGCCACTGTGGGACTTGGTCCTAGTGATGAGATGTCTATACCAAAATTAGCTCAGAGAGAATGTTGGTTGGATAGATTTACTTGGCCGGTAGATGCTTCAGCAGAAACTCCGATTTGGTATGCTAGAGTTACCCCACAGTATTTTAAGAGGCAGGTCGGAGATGACCCTTCTCTTACAGGCATTCCATGTTTGCAGCCTACTCCATGTGCTTATGCGGCGTTACCTTTTGGGTATTGGCGCGGATCTATGAAGTATAGAATCCAAATTGTGGCGTCCAATTTGCACAGGGGCAGGTTGCGTATTGTGTATGATCCAGTCGCAGATGTTCTTGCTAGGGAGGATGTGAATGATTATCCTGAATCTTTGATGAATCAGCAATATAGTCGTACTATCGACATTGCTGGTGATTCTGGCAGGGATTTTTGTTTTGAGGTTGGTTATATGCAGGAAAAGCCTTATTTATCATTGTTGCCGTTAGAAGCTAGGCCCACTCAATCTTCTGACGTTAACTATGATTGGGTTAATTATGGTTCGGACGTTCCAGTTGCCGGTCCTACAAATCCTTCTAGGTTGGCTCCTACAGCTACCACCAATGGGCAGATTACTATTTATGTTCTTAATAGGTTAGCTGTGCCAAATACTGAAACAAATAATGACGTTACTGTCAACGTTTTCGTATCTGCAGGTGAGGACATGGATTTCCAAATGCCTACTGCTAGGAATTTGGATTCAATGTCTTTTACCGGGCCCACTGGTTTCCCTGTGAATTGGCAGAACAGAGATCGTATTCCCCAGTCCATGGGCAATGAGGCTGTGCGTAGGGCCAATGTTTTTGGTGTTGCTAAGACCATTGAACCATCTGATAGGGCTAGGATCAGAAAGGAGGCCGCGAAGTCCAGGAAGTCTCGTTCTTCCCCTGGTGTTTTTACTCCCAATATGGAAGTTTCAACGGGTGAATCCGCCGCCATGGGTGCTACTGAGATGGAAGACGTCCCTGATGATCCTCCTACAAAGGCCTGGATGGGTGATTGTTCCCAGCCAGCTGCCCCTATGGCTTCAGTAGCTTTTGGTGAAAAAATGTTGTCTTGGCGTCAGCTTATGGATAGGTGGCAATTGTACAATAGAGAGACCTATACTGGGCGTAATGAATTTCCACCCATTCCTAGAGCGGACCGTAGTTATACTGTTATTAACATAAATCCGGATTTTCCGCCCTTTCCTGGCCCAGCCCCAATTAACACTCTTTGGGATGCTCAGACCAGTTATTTCACAGTTGGTGTTCCTGACGCTACGCAGGGTCCATTTGTTGCTGAACCAGTGCCTCCAGGTGTGGTACAACCGTTGGCTGAGAATTTTGCATTTAACTATGCCCCTGCGGCCAAGTACACTCTCGCTGCACCTGTATTGACTGTTCCCACGGAAACTGAACCAGTGGATACCGCTGAATTGCTTCGAGTGAATCCAGGAAAAGTTACCATGCTTCATTTTGTTACCAGAATGTTTATTGGACGTAAGGGTGCCATTAACAACAAATATGTGTTGGATGGAAACCGTACATCTTTAAATGTTCAGGGATCCAAAATAATGTCAGTCAAGCGTTTACCAGATAGTGGGGTTATTTCTGGAAATTCGTGGACTGGCAATACTACGGCTGCGCAAACTCGTGAGGATACATTGGATGTCGCTAATGCTATGCCAGCTTATGGTGGGTATTGGAGCCAAGCCAGTTGTAGGGTTTTTAATTCCACTAGTGCTCCCATCGCCGGTGTTAACGGGGTTTCGGGGTTGGCAGAAGCTCAAGCCTTGAACGGTTCGATTCAAACTGGGGCCCAACAGGTTTTGCCTCCAAATTGGTTCGATCCTTTGACTTATCCTTCAATCCCTGATTATGGCATACCTAGTCTGATTCAGTTAGCTAACACTGTTACCAAGAGTGATCTCATGATGGCCAACACTTTCGATGGAACTCATGTAACCACTTCTCGGCAACAGCCAGTTATTGAGGTTGAAGTGCCTTTTTACGTCAATTCCCGTTTTATTAAGAATGATCTTGTTTTAAATAATACGAGAGGCGTTCAGGCTCACGCAGTGAAGTATGAGTCAGTTTTTGCAAACACTACCCCTGATGAGTTTCTTGACGAGCGTGGTGCTATTACTTATTTGGAGAGACATGTTAGACCTGGCAAGGATTTTTCCTTGTACTATTTGGCCAATGTTCCTCATATAGTTCTTCTCGGTCATTTTACATATAATACTATTGTTGGTGACCCTGGTGGCATTACACCAGTCGATACAGCTTTAGCCTCTTATTCATCACTCCGGTATTTTAGCGCTGGTAGGCAATCTGAATCGGCGTATAAGAATCCTCCGCTGTTTCCATCTCCTCCGGGCTCAGTTGCCTCTAATACCTTCCCATCTGATACGTATTTTTATGAACAAACGATAAATGGGCAGGTTTATCCAATGGCGCAGACTTTGGAGACAGTTTAATATTATTAGTATGATTGTGTCGTCATACAATCCCATTGTACATTATTATCGGTGCGAACCCGACGATAGGCAGAGAAAGTTAGTGCCTAAGGGATCTTAAGACATGAAAGCTCATCCACTTTTGGCAGAGTGGGGAAACTTCGGTTTCCGAGCAATGCTCGCTTAAAACAAGTCCATTGTTTTTTGTGGGCTTGCCCCTTTTATACGAG
>Ga0129352_10616960_pt1 | contig 12509 bp, 14 predicted proteins | sample CPBNA1_6_FD_105429 | JGI IMG/M metagenome (GOLD analysis project Ga0129352, IMG submission 105429) | Freshwater to marine salinity gradient microbial communities from Chesapeake Bay, USA - CPBay_Sum_27_0.2_RNA1 (Metagenome Metatranscriptome) | ecosystem: Environmental > Aquatic > Marine >... | reverse complement strand
GGGCACAATTATGAATTAATTACTGAGGTTTCCATAAGTTGTATAGAACCCATTTCTGCATTCATACTAGCCTTAATTCCTACCGGTATGGTACTATTATCTGTTTCATGACTTATGAGTGCACCATAAAAAGCGGGGATGTTTAGCGGACTAATATGATCTTTAAATACTTGCTCTAAGCTCAAACTATTAGCTCCAGCATCACAATTAGTGCACTTACCAAAAATAAATCCATTAATCTTATTTAAAATCCCACTCATTTTTAGTTGGGTTAACATTCGATCCACTCGATATACATCCTCTCCTACATCTTCTAAATATAAGATTGCGTCAGTAAAATCAGGTATATATTCACTCCCAATCAAAGAACACAACACGGTTAAATTACCACCTAAGAGTATCCCTTCTGTCGTTCCTGGTTCAATGGTGAGGTGATCCTCTCCATGATTTTCGGGATATTGGTATAGCGGCATCCCCCCATTCTCAATTACCTCTTTGAAATATTGAGTGGAATATGAACTCCAACTAGAAGTTCCTACTGGACCATGAAAGGTATGCAGACTTGCTTTTTTCCAGAGAGCCAAATGAAGAGAGGTTATATCACTGAACCCACAAAGTATTTTAGGATTTGATGCAATGATTTCAAAATCTAAATAGGGTAACATACGATTACAACCCCAGCCCCCTCTTACGCAAAGAATCCCGTCAATTACTGGGTTTTGAAACATATTCATAAGATCTTTTGCACGATTTTCATCCGTGCCAGCTAAATATCCACGTCGGTCTCGAACATGTTCCCCAAGTACCACTTTATAGCCTAAGGAATTAACTTTAACGAGCATTTCTTCGAAATCGTCTGGATTATATACTGGACTTGCGGGAGAAACCAACCCAATTGTATCGCCCGGTTGTAATGCCTTTGGTTTGATCGATTCGTATTTTATGTTCGATAATGGTGAACTACCCTGCACTATTGACTGATTCCCTGCTGAGGGTACTTTTTGAACACCCGATTCAAGTATGTGATAGACTGTTCCCAATCCTAAAGTTTTGAAAAATTGACTTCGATTTATAGGCATAATCAACGGTATAAGTTGTGTTTACTGATGTAGTCTATGGTGGTTGAATGAAGATGTTCGCCTAAAGGTTCTCCTGTTTGGAGTTTGCCTCTGAGATCAGTTGAAGAAATAGGCATTAATGCATTCTCAATCACTATAGCCTTCGATTTCAGGAAGGCTGGCAAAGTATAATCAGCCTTTCTCTGTGCAACTAATAAACTAACCCTCTCAAGTATTTTTTCATAATCTTTCCAAGTCCTAAAACTATCTATACTATCGGATCCCAAGCAAAAATACACATCAGGGTATCCTAGGGTGTCAATCACATAATCAATCGTTTTATAACTATAATTGGGGGTTGGTAGTTCTTCTTCTATACGTGAAATCAAGCACCCACTTATTTCCTTAGTAGCTAAATCTACCATATTCAGGCGATCTTTATAGCTCGCATCTGTAGTTTGTTTGTGAGGCGGGTGTGGATTGACAAGCAACCACAATTCATCTATGTATCCACTTGAAAGAAATGACTGCAGAATGGCTAAATGACCTAAGTGTATTGGGTCAAAGCTACCTCCAAAGAGCCCAATTCGCTTATCTGACATCCTTTGGTAATTTAATTGGTACTAGCGACCGGTTCTAGCTTTCGAATCTCACTTATAGCTTGTAGATAATACGACTCTGCTTCCGAACGAAGCATACTCTGCGGAAATAATTGTAGGAATTTTTCGTAGTTCTCAACAGCTAAATTATATCGCTCTAATTGCTTGGATTGTATGCTTTGCTGAGCATAACTAACATAGGTCTCTATGATTTTTAGTAAAGCCGATTCCGCCCATCGGGTTTCAGGGTATTGATCTATAGTTTGATCAAAATAAATAGTTGCCGCTTTGTATCGTAAGGTTCGAAGATAGAATTGGCCAGATTCATAGGTTTTACGAGCCAATTTATTTCTGAGTTCATCTATTTTCTGAGCACTTTCGTCAATAAAGGGTGAATTCGGGTAGTTGTTATTGAACAATTGGAATAGCTCAATAGCTCGCATGGTCGGTCCTTGATCCAGTCGGTAACGTGGAGATTGCTGATAATAACATAGAGCTCTATTAAATTCAACTTCTTGTCTACGTTCATCTTGCGGATAATAGCTAATAAAACGTTCGTACTCAGAGGCGGCAAGTAAGTACTGCTTATTTTTGAAGTAACTTTCGGCCAACAAAAACTGGGCTTCCTTTGCGTACGTGGTTCCTCTACCCATTCGAGTAACCAAATCAAACCCATAAGCCGCGTCCGAATACTCTTCTTTCTCATAGAAAGCAATGGATTTTTCGTATGCTGAGTCAATTGGTTCACCTGGTTTAATAAGCTCCTTATTGGCACATGAAAGTGTTACACTTAGTAATAGTAAAGTGGCTAGTCGTAATAGCATAGTTATTTTATCCGGGACGTTAAATAGTCTATAAGTTGATGGAGTTCATTGCGATATTCAGGATGTTCAAACTCCTTTATAATATCGTAAATCTGGGCGTATTTATTGTTGATAAGTTGAGATATTTCATCAATGACCTGATACTTGTACATGAACTCGGTAACCGAGCTTACCCATGCATGGTCTAGTAACTCTTTAGGTCCTTTGTAGGCTAAATCCATCAATGCTTGCTCATCGTTGGTGCACTGCTCGTAAGTTCTTATCCATAAGTAAGTTTTTTTTCCTTCTAGTATATCACCAGCTTTCTTTTTTCCAAAGTTTTCAGGTTCAGCAGTCACATCCAAAAGGTCATCCTGCATTTGGAAGGCAACCCCCATTAATCTACCTAGTTCTTGCATATTAGCTAAAAGATCCAACCTCCCACCTACAATTACGCCAAGCCCAAGAGCTGCAGATAACAATGCCCCTGTCTTACCTTCAATCATCTCAACGTACTGCTCAACCTCTACCTTTTCATGCTGCATAAGCTCCATATCTAAGGCCTGCCCATCACATACTTTAATGGTTGCCTCAACAAATACTTCCATCATTGCGTGATAGGCTTCCTGCCCAATATCATCTTTCTTTCCGTAGTGTAATAAATGCTGAAAAGCGTAGACATACATGACATCTCCACTTAGAATAGCAACATTGGGATCCCATTTATTATGCACACAAGGGAAACCTCTTCTTGTCTCTGCCTCGTCCATAATATCGTCATGGACTAAAGTAAAGTTGTGGAGTATTTCTATTGCAAGGGCAGCATGCATTGCATGATTATGTTGACCAGATGCAATTCCAGACGCTAATAGAGTTAAATATGGGCGAATCCGCTTCCCCCCCATGCCCATTGTATATTGAAATGGGTCATATAATGATCTTGGTTCACTAGGCAATTTTAACTGCTGAATTGCCCTTTCAATTTCATCGAGCCAACGTTTATTCATGAGGAATGAGGTGTTATATGTTCTTCACTTAAGAGTCTCCATTCTCGAACTCCTAACAAGGTCATAATCATTGTTGCTTCTTTTCGCCATAAGTTAAACCATTTTTCTAACCCTGTTAACCCTTCTTCTTTTAATACTCGAACTACTGGTTGGGCAACAGCCACAAAATGGGCTCCTAAACATCTGGCTTTTATCATATCCTGTGCATTCCGGATTCCTCCAGATGCAATAATTTCAAATTCTCGCTCCCATGCTAGTTCCTGTAACGATTTTAGACAATAGACCGTGCTATTCCCCCATTCATTAAAGCGTTCTTGCATTTCAAGTTCGTATGTTCTCGTTAAAGTACTCCCCACTTTATCTGTATCAGGTCTTGAAGTTATTCGCGCGGCTTCAACTCGTGACCATGATGTACCTCCAACTCCAGCAACATCAATGACCTTCACTCCAACGTTAAGTAGTCGCTTTGCGACAGCAGCATCAATCCCCGCACCTGTTTCTTTTACAATTAGTGGGACTGAAGATTCATTTACCAATTGCTCAATTCCCTTTAAGACACCATCAAATTGTGTATCCCCTTCTGGTTGAATTAATTCTTGAAGTGGATTAAGATGGACAATAACGGCGTTTGCTTGGATAGAACTGATCATTGATAGAAGGCGGTTACTTGGCATTCCTCCAATAAGTTGTGCCCCACCTATATTGGCTGCTATAAAAGCATTTGGCGCTTTTTTGCGTACAATGGAAAAGCTTTTTTCGTGGGTACTATCCTCAAGCATCACCCGTTGACTTCCCACCCCAAAAGGTATGTTGAAGTGTTCACAAAACGTAGCTATCTCAGCATTTAGGTTGGTGGCCTCTCCGTGGCCTCCGGTCATAGAGGATATAAATAGAGGGAATTCAAACTCACTACCTAATAAATGCGAACGAAAAGATATGTCTTCAAGTCCACATTCAGGCAATGCGTTGTGCTTGAGTCGATACAGTTGAAAGCCAGTCGGTCGTTTGTATTGACTACTTTCAGACAAGGTAAGATCTATATGATCTTTTTTACGGGTAGAAATAGAACTCATACTGTAATTTAGCAAACTTAGACAGGGATTAAAATTAAGCGAGTTAAAATCTCTTCATATAATCTAGAAAAGATAAGAACCCGAATTAATGTGAAAAGTTTGACCGGTTGCATGCTTGAACTCCCCCGTACCGATTCGATATGCTAGAGTTGCTATATCTTCAGGAGGCACTATGGTATTAAGAGCCAACCCTTGAGTTAGATACTCTTCTCCATACGTTTTAATCGATTCTATAGCCATATCGGTATGAACAAAACCTGGGGCTATGCTAAACGCTGTAATACCTAGTTTCCCATAATTACGCGCGATACTTTTAACAAAGGCCATCATACCAGCTTTAGAGGCAGCATATGCAGCAAATTCTTCGGTATCTCCACGCTGCCCTGCGCGTGAAGAAATATTAATAAGAATTCCTTCCACTTTTGAATCGGACCATATTTTGATCACTTTCTTTGCAAGATAACTACTAGCTGTTAAGTTAATTGACAGAGTTTTGTTCCAGTTTTCCAACCAAGACTCGTCGGATGAGCTAATGGGACTTTCAATGAAAATGGCGGCATTGTTAACAAGTACCTGAGGAAATTTTTCAAGTTTTTCTAATGAGTCCACCCAAAAATCAATTGCTTCTTTATAGTCAATCAGGTCTAAAATTGTATGAGTATACTTTGAACAATCATTCCAAGTTGAAATATCTGTGGTAGAAGCACCAAATACATTCCATTCTTCATCTAAGTAGCGGTCTACAATAGCTTTTCCTATTCCTCTTGACGAACCTGTAACTATTATACTTCCCATATCATATTATTTGTTTGAGTTGCTCATGTACACAGGCACAAAAGAGCAAGCTTCACCGTACATTATTTTTTTTGCTGTACCAATGAGCTTTTTTGTTATTTGAGCATAAATATCAGGGGTCACAGACTTATTAGAGCAACCCTTAACTAATACGTATTTCTCTTTATAAGAACTAAAATCAGCTTCGTCAATATTCCGCTTGATTAGCTGTGACTGTGCATCTATCGGATTGGTAAATAAAACATCTTTTGCGTGTCGCTTGCCTACTTCGGTAAGTATCATATACGCCCATGGAGCTAATAGAGCGTCTTCGTTAACTTCAATGCACAAATAGGAGTCCTGGTATTCCTGCCAATTGTGCTTGTCAATGCTGTCATTAAACAAATTTTCCTTCAGAATAAGCCCTTTAAATAACCAAGGTGTAATATCTAAAGATTTTATTGGAAACTTAGGTCCAAAACTTTTGGCAATATCAATAGATACTAACTTTTCATTTGATTGAACTTTATTCTTAATCATACTTTTTCCAAATAATCAACGGTTTCACACTTCGATGTAACAGTCACAAATTAACCGTAGGTACAAACTCACAAATTACTATATCGAAAAACTTTCTCCACAAGAGCATGTGCGACTTGCATTAGGATTGTGAAAGTGAAATCCCTTCCCTTCTAATCCATCACTAAAATCTAACTCCGTACCCGCTAACATCAAGTAGCTTCGCATATCTATGTATAAACTGAAATCAGGATATTCAAAAAGGTGATCTGTTTCTTTTATGGTTATTTCATGCTCTTTTACCAACTTCAAATCATAGCTTAAACCACTACAACCACCACTAATGATGGATATTTGTAATAGATTTTTTTGCTCATCCGAATCGGATCCTTTTATTTCACATATTCGATGATAAGCAGTATCACTAATGGTAATCTCTGACATATTACACTGAGATGACTTGTATTTCTGGATCTACCCTCTTGACCATACTTTCTATGGCGTACAAAGTACCTGTTGTCGCTGTTGGGCATGTTCCACAAGCACCTTGGTAATGCACTTTGAGTCTATTTTCTTCTAGGCTTATCACTTTCAAACCTCCACCATCGGCCAATAGATAGGGACGTACTTGCTCATCAAGCATCCGGTTAATTTCCTGTAATCTAGGGTCATCCGAATCTAGAGCTTCTTTACTCACATGTACTTCGGCATCATCAACCAAATTATCCTGTGCTTCTGCCTCACGAATAGGTGGGGCTAATTTCCTTAATAGCTCTGACCAAACAGCTCCACCATCTTGAGTTACAGTAATGTAACGATCCACATAATACACGTTGATAACATGTTCTATTTCAAAAAGTGATGCAGCTAAACGGTCATCCTGAGCTTCCTGTGCATCTTCATAGGACCGTGTCACGCCATTAGTCAAAGGTTCTGCGAGTACAAATCGCATAGCGTCTGGATTTGGTGTTCGTTCTATTTCTTTGATTTTAGCCATTTTGATCAGTTAGTTAAAAAATGATTGTGTTTCAATTATACCATTAATCAATGAATCAATATCTGCTTCATTGTTATAAAAAGAAAGTGAGGCGCGTATGGTACCAGGAATGCCATAGCGTTCCATAATCGGTTGTGTACAATGGTGTCCAGTACGTACGGCAACACCATACTTATCTAATATAGTACCCGCATCTGTTGGGTGAATGCCATCTAATAAAAAAGAAATGACCGATGTTTTATTATTGGAGGTACCTATAAATTGTACGTGATCTAAAGTACTAAAACCTTCCATGGCATACTCTAAGAGATAAGACTCTCGTTGAGTAATTTCATCCAACCCAATATCATTTAAGTACCGTATAGCCTCACCAAATGCTATACCAGCCGCAATAGGTGGTGTTCCTGCTTCAAATTTATGAGGAAGATCATTGTAGGTTGTTCCAGAAAAACTGACCTTATCTATCATGTCACCTCCTCCTCTGTACGGAGGCATAGATTCTAAAAGTGACCTATCCCCGTATAATACACCAAAACCAGTAGGACCACACATTTTATGTGCAGAAAAGGTATAAAAATCGACTCCTAACTTCTGTACATCAACTTTCATATGAGGAGTTGCTTGTGCACCATCAATTAGTACTTTTGCTCCAACAGTTTTTGCTTTTTCTATTATTTCTGAAACAGGATTGACCGTACCTAACGTGTTAGATACATGAACTAAGGCAACCATTTTTGTTCTCTCAGACAATAAAGTTGAATACACCTCAAAGTCTAACTCACCGTTATCAAGAAGTGGAATCACTTTAATGATGGCTCCTGTTTTTTGAGCAATCATTTGCCATGGAACTATATTAGCATGGTGTTCCATCTCCGATAATATAATTTCGTCCCCCTCAGAAAGGTTGCTACTACCCCACGATTCGGCCACTAGGTTGATGGAATCGGTTGTTCCTGTCGTGAATATGATTTGCTCAAGACTCTCGGCATGAAGAAAATCCCTAACTAAGCTACGGGTATCCTCATAGGCTGAGGTAGCTGTTTGTGACAGATGATGTACACCACGATGAATGTTAGCATGCTCATAACGATGGTAGTCGGTTAATCTAGTTATGACGGACTCCGGCATCTGGCTAGAGGCACCATTGTCTAAGTAACTAAGTGCATGCCCATTCACTTGTGTTTTAAGCACAGGGAATTGACTTCGTATGTGATTCCAATCTATAGCGCCCATCGTTACCTTTTGTATCTGTACAATCGTCTATCGTACCAATTAATCTCTGTTGGTATAGGCGATTACTTCTTTTAATAATAATTCTTCTACTGATTTAACAGCCATACTTTCAACCGATTCAAGAGCAAATGCGTAAACCAGTAGTTCCCTACTTTTTTGCTCAGTAAGCCCTCTACTCTGCAAGTAAAACACCTCTTCATCTTGTAATTGGCCTATAGTCGCACCATGAGAGCAGCGCACATCATCAGCAAATATTTCAAGTTGCGGTTTAGTATTTACTTTACCTGTGTCAGAAATGAGTAGATTTCTGTTTTCTTGAAAGGAATCTATCTTTTGTGCATCTTTTGCCACAAAGATTTTACCATTAAAGATTGAGTGGGCCTGATCGTTAACAACCACTTTGTGTAACTGATGTGAGTTTCCATGAGAAAATCGGTGATCCATGATTGAATGCGTATCTGCAATTTGCTCTCCATCGATAAGCACTAAACCATCAACAGTGAAGTCCACCTCTTCAGCGTTCTGAATAACTCTGGGTTCATTACGGAATAATTTAGAACCCAAGCAAATAGTGTATGAATGGTATTCTGCATGCGCATCTAACATAGCGACAGGTCGTGATATGTGTGACGCATTTTTGCTATCACGTTGTATACGTGCGTGGTGAACGTGAGCCCCGCTATAGAGCCTAAACTCATTGACAGGGACATTCAAATATACATTGTCCGAAAGGCCGATATGTTCTTCAATAATGGTAGCCTTTGAATACATCTCTCCCACAAATAGTACTCGGGGTGTCACAAAATGTGGATTTTTTCGATTGGTAAATACATTCAGAATATGGATGGGTTGCTCAATAACCGTTTCCTTGGGTACATAAATGAACGTTCCATCTTGAAAATTGACATCATTCAGAGGAACAAATACATCATCTTCGTAGTTGGTCATTGTCCCTAAGTGTGAGCAAAGCTGCTCATGTTCTGAGAAGTCATTAATATTACCTACAATTACTCCATCTGGCATCCCTTCAATGGCAGAGTGTAACGGACTGTAGTTACCATCAATAAATACCAATCTTGAGTTCATGGATTCCGGTAAGTGGTATTCGTCCAACTCAAGGTCAGTATGAGCTTCACCAGTGTCTACCGATTCAAATTTATTCGATGTGATGGACTTGAGATCCGTAAAGCGCCACTCTTCATCCTTTTTAGTAGGGAATGCGCAGTTATCTAGGTTATCTTTCGCCTGTGATCTCAGCTCTTTGAAATTCTCACGAAGTACACCTGGTAATTGTACGTAGGCATGAATTAATTCTTTTGTACTTACACTACTCATTTATACCATCTCCTATTTAGGCTAATTCTTTTTGCATCTGATCATATCCGTTGGCTTCCAATTCTTCAGCTAACGATATATCTCCAGACTTAACAATTTTGCCATTCATCATTACGTGCACAAAATCTGGTTTTATGTAATTCAACAGTCGCTGATAATGGGTAATCATGACAATTGCATTTTCTGGACTTGCAATCTTGTTGACACCGTCGGATACGACCTTTAGTGCGTCAATATCTAATCCCGAATCGGTTTCATCTAGAAATGAGAGGCGTGGGTTTAATACAGCCATTTGAAATATTTCATTTTTTTTTCTTCTCACCACCCGAAAAACCCGTGTTAATTGAACGATTGAGGAATTCATCTTTCATTTCGATGATTTCTAATTTAGATACTAGATAATCCTCAAATTCTAGAGGGTCTAACTCCTCACGTTCGTTGGCACGGGCAATGGTGTTATAGGCTTCTCTAAGTAAGGTTTTATTGGTAATGCCTGGAACCTCAACTGGATACTGAAAGGCCAAAAATAATCCCAGATGGGCTCGCTCATCGGCATCCATTTCAGTAATATCCTCTCCCTCAAACAAAATGGTTCCTTCCGTTACTTCGTATTCTGGGTGACCTGAAACAACTTTGGAAAGAGTGCTTTTTCCACTTCCATTAGGGCCCATAATGGCGTGGATTTCACCTTTGTTAACTGTTAAATTAACACCTTTCAAAATTTCGAGTTCTTCGCCTTCTACGACGGCATGTAGGTTTCTAATTTCTAACACTATACTATGATTTAATTATTACTATTTATGGGTTTGACGGTAGGTTATCCTACGCTGCCTTCTAATTTGATATCCAATAGCTTATTAGCCTCAACTGCAAATTCAAGTGGCAATTCCTTTAAGACGTCTTTAACAAAACCGTTAATAATCATGGAAATCGCATCTTGTTCACTGATGCCTCTTTGCATTAAGTAAAAAATCTGCTCTTCCCCAACTCTCGAAGTCGTAGCCTCATGTTCAACACTACTACTCGCATTTTCAGAGGATATGTAAGGGAATGTATGAGCACCGCAACTTTGACCAATAAGCATAGAATCACATACTGAATAGTTTTTCGATCCTGTAGCTTTCTTGCCAATTTTTACTTCACCACGGTAACTATTATTGGACTCACCGGCTGAAATACCTTTTGAAATGATGGTACTGCGCGTATTCTTACCCAAATGAATCATTTTAGTTCCGGTATCTGCTTGTTGCTTTTTCGTAGTAACCGCCACGGAATAAAACTCTCCGATTGAGTGATCACCTTGTAAAATTACCGAAGGATACTTAAGTGTTACTGCAGACCCAGTTTCTAATTGAGTCCATGAAATTTTACTGTGATCTCCTTTACAAATCCCTCTTTTGGTAACAAAATTGTAGATTCCGCCCTTTCCATTTTCGTCCCCAGAATACCAATTTTGTATAGTTGAATACTTGATGTCAGCATGATCTAAAGCGATTAATTCTACAACAGCAGCATGCAATTGATTTTCATCATACATAGGAGCAGTACACCCCTCCAAATAACTAACACTCGCTCCTTCTTCCGCAATAATTAGCGTACGCTCAAACTGACCAGATTCCATATTATTAATACGAAAATACGTTGATAACTCCATCGGACATGCCGTATTTTTTGGGATATAGCAAAAAGATCCATCCGAGAAGACTGCAGAATTTAGGGCTGCATAGAAATTGTCGCGTGCTGGTATAACTGAGCCCATATACTTCTTCACTAAGTCTGGGTGTTCTTTAATCGCTTCAGAGATAGAGCAAAAAATAACCCCTGCTTCGGCCAATTTTTCCTTAAAAGAAGTAAATACCGAAACGCTATCAAATACCGCATCAACTGCCACACCAGCCAACATTTTTTGTTCTTCTAGAGGAATACCTAATTTTTCGTAGGTCTCTCTTATATTGGGATCTACATCGTCTAGACTGTCTAGACTAGGCCTTTTTTTGGGCGCTGAATAATAGAGTAAGTTCTCAAAATCAGGTTTCGTGTAAGTGGCATTGAACCATTCTGGCTCTTCCATCTCTAACCAAGCACGATATGATTTCAAGCGGAATTCTAGCATCCACTCAGGTTCTTCTTTTCTGCTAGAGAGTTCACGAATTATGTCTTCACTTATTCCTTTTGGAAAATCTTCGTATTCTACGTCGGTTGTGAATCCATATTTATACTCTTCACCAATCATAGACTCTAAAACCTTGGTCTCTTCACTCATATTATGCTGTTTTAATGGATTAATGTTACCTGCTAAACCTAAGCAATGGTGCTTCCGTTCATTAAAAGAAGCTTATTTAGAACAGCTCTAAATATAGTGAATTGCCTGGCTAATTGTCAGGCTTTCTTATTGAGTTTCTCTATCGGGTCGATAAGAAACTACCGTTAATCGGGTATTTGTATTTCTAGTAAAATACTATTGCCTTCCGGTGTCAATGTAACTTCTTCAATACAGCTTGGTATAAGAACAGTGTCGCCTTTTGAAATAGCAGGAAGTTCCTCAAAAAGGGATACCTCAAGACTTCCCTCTATACACATGAGAACGGTGCAAGAAGAATGACCAAATTCTAAAGTGGTTGTTTCATTTATAAACCGCCTTTTGGTTATAAAATAATCTGAGGCTCCAATAAGCTGCTCTCCCGCTTCAAGATCATAGCTAGTCTTGTAAGAGTCGGGGATGGAAAAATCTATGGCTTCTACAGCTAATTCGTTGTGTAATTCTCTTTTATTCCCATTTGCATCGATCCGGTCAAAATCATGTATTCTGTAGGTAATATCCGATGTTTGTTGTATCTCGGCAATTAATAAACCCTTCCCAATAGTGTGTATGCGACCAGCAGGGATAAAAAATACGTCATGGGGCTGTACCTTTTCCCGGTTTAGTACACTCATGAGCTTGTTGTCCTGAACGCAGTCCATATACTGACGAGCATCTACTTGTTTATTAAAGCCTACAATTAGACTAGCATCCGGATCTGCATCGATCACATACCACATTTCTGTTTTGCCAAAACTATTATGCCTTTTCTGAGCCAATTCATCATTTGGGTGTACTTGAATAGATAAATC
>Ga0129352_10271377_pt1 | contig 12580 bp, 12 predicted proteins | sample CPBNA1_6_FD_105429 | JGI IMG/M metagenome (GOLD analysis project Ga0129352, IMG submission 105429) | Freshwater to marine salinity gradient microbial communities from Chesapeake Bay, USA - CPBay_Sum_27_0.2_RNA1 (Metagenome Metatranscriptome) | ecosystem: Environmental > Aquatic > Marine >... | reverse complement strand
GTCGATGAATGGCTAGTTGATCAAACAGAGACTTTTTGTCAAGATAAAGCAATCTACAATGCAATCATGTCTGGCATTGAGATCATAGAGAAGACCCCTGATAATAAAGGACAACTTCCTGGGCTATTGCAAGAAGCATTGCAAGTGAGTTTTGATAACAGCATTGGTCACGATTTTATTGATGACGCTGATAGACGATATGAGTTCTATCATCAAGAAGAAACTAGAGTTCCTTTTGACCTAGATATGATGAACAAAATTACTAAAGGTGGATTACCAACAAAAACGCTTAATATTATCCTAGCAGGTACTGGCGTAGGTAAGTCATTGTTCATGTGCCATTGTGCAGCAGCTAACATTACAGAAGGCAAGAATGTATTATACATCACAATGGAGATGGCAGAAGAAAGAATTGCTGAAAGAATTGACGCTAATTTATTAGACGTAACTATGGAAGACCTCAATGTGTTACCTAAGTCAGCCTATGATAAGAAAATGGCAAGACTAAAAGAAAGGTGTACAGGTAAATTAGTAATTAAAGAATACCCAACAGCAAGTGCAAATGCTAATCACTTTAGACATCTGATTCAAGAACTAAGAACAAAAAAGAACTTTAAACCAGATGTAATATATATTGACTACCTCAACATATGTGCATCGTTTAGAATTAGAGGAGGCGCAAATGCAGGATCGTATGCCATTGTCAAAGCGATTGCAGAAGAATTACGAGGACTGGCTGTGGAATGCAACGTGCCAATCATCAGTGCGACACAAACCAATAGACAAGGGTTCTCAAGCTCTGATATTGGTTTGGAAGATACGTCGGAGTCTTTCGGTCTACCGGCAACAGCTGACTTCATGGTGGCACTCTCGCAAACAGAAGAACTTGAACGATTAAACCAATACATGGTCAAGCAGCTTAAGAATAGATTTGCTGATCCAGCTTATCATAGAAAATTTGTTGTTGGTGTAGATAAGTCTCGTATGAGACTTTATGATGTAGAGCAGAGTGCTCAGAAAGAAATTATTGATGATACGCCTTTATTTGATAGAAGCGATTCGTCAAAGAACTTAAAAAACATATTTGACGATTTTAAATGAAAATATTAACAACATACCTAGGACATGAATCTAACATAGTAACTTACATAGATGGTAAGATTACTATCTTTGAACTAGATAAACTTTTAGGTGAAAAATGGACAAAAGTAGCTACTAAACCTGTAGTAGAAATTTGTAATATATTTGAACAGGTGTTTGATATTATTGGCACTAATTCATTTGATCTTTGGGTTAATGGATCCATTGGTGATGAAGGGAACGGTAATGGAGACGTATGGGCTACTAAATTCAAAAAAATCATAGATTACAAGAGACATATTAACGGCCCTGGACACCACTTATGTCACGGTTTCAGTTCTTTTTATCAATCTCCGTTTGAAAAAGCATTTGTTATCTCTAGTGACGGCGGAGGTAATGATGGCGTATTTAATATGTACAGAGCAGATAGACAAAATGGCCTTCAATTATTTCAGCGAATAGATAGGTTTGATTTTGGAACAATCTATGCTCTGTTAGGATGTTTAAGTAAAGAGATTACTGATACTACTGGACATTATTTAGATGTAGCAGGTAAAGCAATGGCATTAGCTAGCGTAGGTCATGATCGTAGTAGAGATGCAAAGTTAAGAAATTTTATTCAAGACTTATACACCGGACAACCTTTTAGTAATTTTAATGCATATGTTGGTTTAAATAAACAGGCCCACAACGTTAATGTGGCTGTAGGCAATCATGTAAAAGCTAAATTCCAATCTATAGAAGATAACAGTTTATCAAGACAAATCTGTGAAATAAGTCAGACGCAACTTGAAAATAAGTTTAATTCAATAGTCACTGACAGATCGTATGAAATATTCTCTCGATACGATGGTAATCTAGTTCTTACTGGCGGTGTTGCAATGAACGTTGTGAACAATCAAAAACTAAGAGATAAGCAAGGTGTTGATTTATTTGTTCCATGTAATCCTAGTGATAGAGGTCTTGCGTTAGGACTATTGTATTGGTATCTACATTTGACTGGTATGGAAATTCCTAGAGGTTCACAACACTATGCAGGACCTCCATTAATAGCTGATGGTCCTATTGATCCATCTAAAAGAAAGACATCAATCAAAACAATTGCAAACATGCTTAAAAAAGGTGCTATCCTTGGTGTAGCAGAAGGCAATGGTGAAATAGGAATGAGAGCTTTAGGTAGACGATCAATCATTTGTGATCCAAGCATTCCTGGAATAAAAGACAAAATTAATGCTGAGGTCAAAGGAAGAGAATGGTTTAGACCATTTGCACCGATAGTATTAGAAGAACACTTAGATGGATTCAAGTCATCCTCATTTGATAACTTAGAATATATGGCTTATGCTGTTCCAGTAACAGATGAGTTTGCTGAGAAGTATCCTGCTGTATGTCATGTGGACAATACAGCCAGAGTTCAATTATGTGATGATGAAGATAGCACAGTATACAAAATTATGAAAGAATTGGGAACACCATTGCTAAACACCTCTTTCAATATTCAAGGGCAACCTATAATTGCTCGAGAATCAGAGGCATTTGATATGTTAAACAGTGGCGTCTTAGACGGCATTGTCGTGAATGGTGTCCTATATAAAAAAACCTAAAAGTGATAAATAAGCGTAGTTCTTGTGAGACTCAGTGGGGACTGGATCTAGAGGCAAGTGTTTAGTCAAACTAAGCAGATGGAATTGACGGGATTTATCGTGGGGTTCGACCCGTCCAAGAACACTTAGAAGGTTTTTTAGAGGTGCCAAATTGGCACCTTTTTTTTTCGTTTGAAATTTGTGATAGGAGTGTGTTGAATAACATCAACACTATTTACAATCCTTAACTTTTGGGGAATTAGCTGTTGACTTCAAATCAACAATAGGAGATAATAGTTGTATAAAGTAAAGGAGTAAATATGTTAGAATACAGAATCTTAGGAAACCAACCAGAACCATCATTAGTGAATGAGGGTTTAAATATCATCGACTTTGAGGTTAGATGTAAAGACGAAGAAATCTTTGCAGTAGGTAAAGATATGATTGAGCAATTTGTTGCTCTTAATCCAGAACTTGAAGGATGTCAACTTTACATTGATGATCCAATGACTGTTGGATTATATCCATCACATGACGAAAATGGTGATATGTACCACGGAGTTGATAACCCATCACCATATAACTTTGATACACTTGTTCAATCATTAGAAGAAGTTGGTTTTTATGGCAAGTTTGCATCATATAAACAAATTGGAAAAATTGTTGACCTCAAATCAATAATTTAGTATAATAGTTGTATAATTTAAAATAGTAAGGAGAAAATTATGAATTATAGTGAAAATGAAATAAAAAAAGTAAAAGAGAACAGAGCTAATTTTTATAAATTGCTTAACACTTTTATTGTTAGTAAGGTAGAAGATAACGATGGCATCTATACAAGTGCTAAGTTATTAGATGAAGTTAGATACAGTAAAGACGCTGCTGTAAAAGAACTAAAGGACGCTTATAGAAATATAACACTTCCTTTTGGCGGTCCAATGTATAGAGACTTTGTTGACTATAGTGACAGATATTGGAACAATGTTAACAGAGCTGCTGAGTTAGGTGGATTTGTAATTCAACAAGCTAGCAACATGAGAAAGGCTTTTGTATCTGAACAATTATCTGAAATTGGTGTTGACGTTAATAACTATTAATAGGATAATTTTAATATGAATGACGCATTTGAAACACTAAAAGACGGAATCTACAACCAGATGGCTTCTAATCCAGAAGCTCTGGTTGAGGCGTTTTGCAGAATGACTGACGGTCAAATTCAAAGGTTTGCTAATGCAGCTTCTGAAAAGAAGATTGCAGTAGCAATTGAACACGCTTTGCATGCTCAGAGTTAGATTTTATGGTTGGAGAAGATTAATGGCATTTAAACCTTATCGCAATACCAAGAACGACATGACGTTTGATCGAGCTGATGCAATGGCTCGAGGTAATAAGAAAAAGCTAGAAGAGTTTTTTTCACAACTGTTTTGTTAAACTACATTATTATGGAAAAGAAGACGAAGCATTTTACTTTGAAATGATTCGCGACCACATCAAAGATGGCGGTGATCTTGATCCAGATAATGTTTCAATGATTTTAGGATTATGAAGTTAGATAGACATTTCTTACCATTGTGGATCACAATATTCTTTATGCTGTTTCTGTCAATCCATGAAGCAAAAGCATATGATGAGAATGAAGACAGGTTTTGGCTCGCTATGAATATGTACCATGAAGCGGGTAACCAATCGGATGCTGGACGTATTGCAGTTGCGCTGGTGACGTTGAACAGAGTTAACTCTTGGGGTTGGCCTGATCAAATCGAGCAAGTAGTAACGCAAGGTCCAACATACGTTAACTGGAAAGGCAATGTATTGCCAATCAAGAACAAGTGCCAGTTCAGTTGGTACTGCGATGGTGAGCCAGACGAACCTGAAGATAGTAAGACTTGGGAAGAATGCCTCAAACTTGCTAACATGATAATGGATGAAGGAATGTATGATTTTACTCATGGATCCACACATTATCATAGTGATAAAGTAGACCCATATTGGAATAAGCACTTAGTGAAGGTGATGGTTATCGATAACCACATCTTCTATAAATAAGTGCATGGCATATCTAAAACTGACAGATTCAGGAAAGAATTTATCTCAACAAGTCTCCTCAAACGGAGATTACAACGGGATGAAGCGTATTGATATCATTCAGAAGAAGATAGATGATGGAAAGCATTTTACCATTGGCGATAAAGAAGGTGGTAAGAAGATTGAAGGTCTTGCATACGATACAAAAACAAACATGCTCACTTATAGAGAGCCTGGCAAGACTGAATTCAAAGAAATAAAAATTACACAAATCTTTAAAGATCCAGATTTTGGTGGTGGTAAAGGAAGTGGCGGTGGAGCAGATGATACGAAGTATACAGAATCACTGCAATGTTACTTTTGTTCGTATGTCTACAATGTGGTTGGAAGTACGGTAACAAGTTATAGCTTTGAAGACCTTGCTAAGGGTAAGCAATATGTTAAAGCAAGTGAGACATTAGAGAATTGTTTAAAGAATGGTCCTAAGATATGGATTGAAACGGACGTTTATTTGAAGACAGCAAACGCATTGATAAAAAAATGGAAACCAACTGGTAAGACATATTTCCACAGAGGTTCTCCATTTATGGATAAAATTTACAAAGCAAAAGCTGCTTGCCATAAATTAGACAAAAAAAAAGTGAAAAGTCACAAGCACCAGGATCGTTTAGTAATGACAAATGGAATCCAGGAGACATTTGGGCATCAACACTACAACCACAAACAGATCCTTTAAAAGATTATGCAACAACTTGGGGTCATCTTAATAATAGAGTAGAGCAACTATACAAAGACAAACAGTTATTAGGAATCTCATTAAAGAAAGTTGAAAGAGATTCAGCAAAAATAGAAGAGTTCAACAAACAAGGAACAACTAAAACACCAGTCAGATTTGTTGGAATGAAGTTTGGATCTACTGGTGACTTCTTTTCATCTATGGACGGATACATAGAAACAGATAAAAGTAAAGTTCAGTTTAGATCGTTCAGTGGTGGTACTTCTAGTTGGCAGGGTGAGATTAAAGGTGGTGCAGCTGCTGGAGGAAAGATTGGCGGTGGTAACATAGACTTCTATATGAAAGAGGTGTTTGGAACTGGATTATACCCATTTGGTGATGAAAGAAGTACAGTTAGTTATATGGATTCTGTACAATTCATGAGTGAGTTTTATGATCTGTATGCAAAAGTAAACAACAAGACACAAAACTATAAGCCTTTGAAACAACCAAAAGAGTTTTTAGCTGAGCTTAAGAAGATGAACGAAACAGATAGAGCTAAGTTTATGTTTTCAAAATACTTAGTTCTTAGAATGTATAGTGCATTAGATGATGCTACTACAGTTAACAGAGACAAATTTGCAACCAGATTTTTCACATATGCGTTAAGCGCTACTGATCAGTCAAGTTTTTTTATTAAGGTATCATAATGGCAAAGAATACACACATGGAACATTTAGAAGATGCTATCTTCAATCTTGGTATTGAAGGTACTCGTGAATCTGTGAACTTCTTAATCCAAATGAGAGAAACATTAAACGGTACTGCTCAAAGAGCATTACGTACATCAGTTAAGTGGGACGGTGCACCAGCTATCTTTATTGGTGAACATCCTGAAACAAAACAATTTATTGTAGCAAAGAAAAGTTTATTTAACAAGACACCACTTTACTATACAAGTATTGCTGAGATAAACAGAACTACAGATTTATCTGCTGAACTTAAAGGTAAGTTTAGAGAAGCATTCAATGGATACAAAGATGCTGGGATCAAAGGAATCATTCAAGGAGATTTTCTATGGGAAAACAAAGACCTTAAGAAAGAGACCATTGATGGAGAAGATGTAATTACATTCCATCCAAACACTATTGTTTATTCTGTACCAGTATCATCAGAATTAGGACAAAAAATTGCCAAGTCAAGATTTGGAATTGTATGGCATACAACTTATAGCGGATCCAGTATTGAAAAGATGCGATCATCTTTTGGTGTAAGAATGCCTAAGCAGCCAAGAAACGGTGTACAGTTTGATGCAATGTATAATGATGTATCAGGATCAGCATCTTTAACGATGAAAGAGTCAAACGAACTTGCACGAACATTGACTACTGCAGGACAGAATTTCAAAAAGGTGTCAAGAAATACATTTGATATTATAAACCAAGAAGAAATCTCAATGATATGTAAAACTTACGTTAATACATTTATTAGAGGTAATCGAATGCCTCCTGCTGGAGAATTAGCATCAGGTCTTGTACCTTACATTCAAGCTAAATTCTTAAAAGAGATGGACACTAAAAAGACGCCTAGAGGAAAGAAAACTGTCCGTGAGAGAATGATGAGAGTAGTTAAACCTCTTCAAAGCGTAGGTGGCCAACAATTACTACACGTGTTTCAATTGTATACAAGTCTCACACATGCAAAGAATTTATTAGTTAAAAAATTAAACAGTGCTAGCTTTATTAAGACTTTCCTTAAGACTAAAGATGGTTGGAAAGTAACAGGTCAAGAGGGATTTGTTGCTATCGACCGAACAGGAACTAAAGCAGTCAAGATGGTAGACAGACTTGACTTCAGTTATGCCAACTTCAGTCCGGATATAATTAAAGGTTGGCAGACAGACTTACGGAGATAATTATTATAAATAAAGATAGGCGATATTCCAATAGAGCCTCGAAAGAGTGGAATGTTAAACACAAGTTAGCCTACGGGAAACCTTATGCCAATTGATAATCAACCAATAGCTGGAAAAAGTCCAGGAATACATACAGGAGCTCCAGGAGTAGTTACTCCTCCACCTCCATTAAAAAAACCTAAAAAAGATGGCCTTAAATTAGAAAAGCCATCTAAGAATCTTAAAGATATCGTCGATATCAATCCTACCATGAAAGAAGCAGCAGAGAAACATGCTGTAATGACATTTGGTAGAATGAATCCTCCTACAACAGGTCACGAGAAACTTATTCATAAAACACATAGCATTGCTCAAAAGCATGGAGCAAAAGCTCATATTGTTTTATCTCATTCTCATGATGCAAAGAACAACCCTTTACCTCAAAAAGATAAAATTAACTATGTTAAGAAAATCCACAAAGGAGTTCATGTAACAGGATCCAGTAAAGAACACCCAAACTTCTTATCACACGCTAAGAAGTTACATCAAGCAGGTCATGATCATCTACACGTTGTAGCTGGATCTGACAGAGTTGGTGAATATAAAAGAGTATTAAACAAATATAATGGTCACCCAGATCATTATAACTTTAAATCGATCACAGTACATAGTGCAGGTCAAAGAGATCCAGATAGTGAAGGCACATCTGGTATCAGTGGTACAAAGATGAGAGCTCATGCTAGAGCTGGAGACCACAATTCATTTAAAGCTGGCCTACCTAAGTCATTACATGGTGATCATAAAAAAATTATGTCACACATTAAAGAAGAAATAGAGAACGCAGAATTATTAGAACAGTTTACGGATGAAGTAATGGATCAATTGATTGCAGAAGATTATGCAGTCGAAGAGATGATCAACGAAAGAGTTATGACGTTGTTACAAAGACGTAAAGCAGCTCTTAAGATGAGACGTCTTAGATTTAGAATTGCTCGTGCTAGAAAACTTAAAAAGAAAAGAATGGCAACGACGGATATGTTGACAAGAAGAGCAAGACGTCAAGCAAGATCATTCATCAGAAAAAGAATTGCAGGTAAACAAGGTGGTGATTATGCAAACTTATCACCCTCCCAAAAAATTCAGATAGATAAAAGAGTAGAGAAAAAAGCAGCATTCATTACTAAGCTCGCAAAAAGATTGCTGCCTAAAGTTAAACAAGCTGAGCTAGCAAGGTTAAGAAGTGCAAGAAAACAAAAAGAATCAATCGACATCAATCTCGATTTCACAAATTACCTCGCCGAACTTCAAAATGGTGGGTCGACCAGTGTTAATGATAGAGGGCAGCAAGAAGAAAAAGCTGTCAATAACTCTACAACAAGAACAGAAGAAGCTAATCCTAAGGTAGAACAATTAAAAGATAAGCATAAGAACGAAGCAGAAGCTATCAAAAAAAGACATGCTATTGAAAAAGAAAAGCTGAAAGCACAAATGGCTAGATCAAAACAAGCACAATTAAGAAGAGAAGCTAAAGAAGTAGCTGAGGCAGTTGATGTCATGGTAGATGCTTTGGCAGCATTAGAAGAAAAAGCATCAAAGGCTAAAGTTGATTTAGATACTATGTTCGTTGAGTTTGTTGAAGGATATACGAATCCACATGGACAACAAACACCACAGCAAGGTGGATTTGCAAACGTAAACAGACTGATTGCTGAAATGTCTCAAGCAGAAAAAGATAAAGCAGAAGACATTGTTAAAGGCATGAAGAAGAATGCATCAGATTTTAGAAAGAGATACGGTAAAGATGCCGAGTCTGTAATGTATGCTACAGCTAATAAAATGGCTCAAGAAAACGTAAAAGAAAGTTTAAAAGATTGGTTTGGCAAAGGTAAGAAAGGCGATTGGGTTCGTGTAGATACTAAAGGCGAAATCAAAGGCGATTGTGCAAGAGAAGAAGGAGAAGGTAAGCCTAAGTGCATGCCAAGATCCAAAGCACATTCAATGAGTAAAGATGATAGAGCTTCTGCTGCAAGAAGAAAGAGAGCAGCGGATCCTCAAGCAGATAGACCAGGAACTGGCAACAAGCCTATCATGGTTAAGACTCAGAAAGAAGAATCACAGCAAGTAGACGAGATATCAGCAAAAACATTAACCTCGTATAGAGATAAAGCTACTGCAGATAAGAGTAGATTAAGAGATAAAATGCATCAACCAATGGGAAAAGATAATTCTAATTGGGAGAAAAACTATAACAACTTACAGAGAAGAAAAAAAGGTATTGCTACTGCTAATCAAAAACTAGATAAAGCTATTAAAGAAGCAAATAAGCCTAACAATCCCAAGTTGTGGGCATCTAAGAAAGCAGCTGCAAAAGCTAAGTTTGATGTTTATCCAAGTGCATACGCAAATGGATGGGCTGTACAACAATATAACAAAGCAGGTGGCACTTGGAGAAAAACTAACGAAAGTTTAGAAAACGTACATGAAGACAAAAGCGAAAAGACTAAGAAGCTGACCCAACTGTTCAGAATGGGTCTAGCTAAGAAAGGCGAGCTTCATACAATGCTGCGTATGTTAAAAAGAGACGAAGATGCATTAAAAGATCCAAAGTTACGCAGTAAAATGTATGAGCTTTTAGATAAACTAACAGACATAGTAACTAAGGATGGACAGATATTTGTTAAAGTCAGACAAGCTGTTCAAAAAGATAGAGATGACTTACAGGCTGTAGAAGAAATGTTAGCACTTGAAGGTGTTATTTTAGGAGTTAACAAAGCCTTCGAACAGCTAAATATACAAGAGGATATGTCAGGAATGTCTGTGTCATCTGGTCATAAAAGATCAGTTGCGCAAGGTGCAGGAATGACTAAAAAGGGCGTGAATGCTTATAGAAGACGTAACCCCGGAAGTAAATTACAAACAGCGGTGACCACTCCTCCTAGTAAAATGGATCCAGACAGCAAGCCAGCTAAAAGAAGAAAGGCTTTCTGTTCAAGATCAAGAAGTTGGACTAGTGAGAGAGGTAAAGCAGCTAGAAAGAGATGGAATTGCTAATATGAAAAATTTAACACATACAATTAGAGACTTGCTAGAAGGTAAAGCAGTTGTAGATCCTAACAAAGAGGATCTTGCTAAACTTAAAGCAGTTGCTAAGGTGAAAGATGAGAAAGAAGTAGAAGAAAAATTAGATGAAGTGTTAGAGTATGGTACTCAACAAGCTGCTAATCAGTACGCTAAAGATACTCCTGGCCAGACACCTGGTCATGAGCCTAATCCTGTTCAACATCAACATAAGCCTAACCTAGCAGTTGACGGTGTTCCTGTTCCTGGCGGACAAATCAAAAAGCCAAACTTCGATAAAGATGCTGGTATGGGTAAAGTAACAGCTAAAGAAGAAGTAGAAGTTGATGAAGGTTTTGGCGATATGGTCAACAAAGTCAAAGACAAAATTAAAAAAGCTGCTGCTGATGTAAAAAACTTCAAGAACACAGATACAGCAGCACAAATCAGAAAGAACAAAACGACTTATGGCGTGAAAGTTGAACAAAAAGAGGATGTAGTTAATGAGATTCTTGACAACTTAATTAAAAAGTATAACCTTCAAGAAGCAATGTCACAAGCACAAAGAGATGCTATGAGAGATGCAGCTAAAGAATATGGCAAGCCTAAAGTCGACCCTGCTGATATAGATCACGATCACAAGCCAGAACCTAAGAAAAGAGGAAGAGGTGAAAGAGACCTTCCCCATATTACAACTCAGTTAAGAGGTGTTGTTGATATGGGCGATAAGCACTCTGGTGTAAAGTTTAAAGACGGTAAGACAGTTAAAGTTCATCCAGATCACGCAAAGAGTTGGTTAGCAAAACATGACAGTTCAAAACCTGCTCATAAATTAGCAATGTATAAATCACATGATTCACATAGTGAGTTCATGAAGCATAAATAGGATTACTATGAAAAAGTTTAGAAATTTTATCGCAGAAGAAATGAGTGTTACTTTGAAGCAGCACGGAAGTACTTCGTATAAAGTGCATGCTGTTGGTTCTAAGATGAAACAGCACGGTGGTTTTAAAGTAGGTGATACTGTTCATGATCACCACATTGATGATCTTCACGACTCAGGCATCAAAGTAAGATACCATAAAGAATCTGTTGATGTCAAGGAAGATTACTCAAAAGGTGATCCTAAATCAAGAGCTGCTGTAGAGAAAAAAGGCTACAGTCATGGAGAAAATGAAGACGGTGATCAACATGGTCAGCATAGAGCATCCCATGATGGTCAACATCACTATGCTTCTTTTATATCTGGAAGAGAGAATGAAGTACACCACTACGTCCATGACGAGAAGAGTGGAAAGACTCATGTATTTGCAGATCACGAGAAGACTCCTTCTGGCGTAAATAGTAAAATTAGAGCATCAGTTCAAAAAGCAAACAAAGAACACATTAATGAAGCCATCGAAAGAAAGGCTGATGTCAAAATGATCATGGTCAAAGATCCTATTACAGGCAGGACAGTTCTTAAAAAAGCACCAAGAAAAGAGATTGAAATTGGTAAAGGTAAGATGGAATCTGTCGAAGTAAATGAATTGTCAAGCAAGACAATGAAGAACTATATCAGAAAAGCTGCTTCTCCTGTCGATAAAAGATCAGTTGGAAACCAAGCATCTAAAGGAGCATACAAGTTAGCTACTTCAGATGATATGGATGCTGGTGAAAAAGAAGATAGAAAATCATTCAATAGAGGTAGAGGTATTCAGAGAGCTGCTAAGAAACTATACAGCAGAACTACTGAAGAGACTGTTAATGAATTATCAAACGACTTAGTCGATAAAGTAGCAAAGAAAAGAGCAATTAAAGTTGGAAGCTCTATGATGAAAGCAGACGGCGACAGAAGGGATCCCGAAGTTCAAAAAGCTATGGCCAAAAAGAAAGCAAATGATTCTTTAAGGTTTAATAGAGGCGCTCGTAAAATGGGCGAAGACTATTCAGACAAAGAAGTCAGAATGGGCAAGGGTGTTGCATTTGATAAGAGATACAAAGACGGTAATTACTCTGGTGCATACAAAACAATTAACAAAATTAAAAAAGGTTTGGCTGATCATCCAAAAGTAAAGGATGCACTCAGACGAGCTAACGAAGAGTTTAACAAAGGAGAATAATATGGCTGATATTTTTGGCACACAACCGAACAAAGCTACACAAGCCATCATTGATGCAGCATCTAAAATTTTAATGGGTGTCAAAGATGACGATACAGCTAAAGCTCAAACAGAAGAAGAGCAT